>TARA_B100001057_G_scaffold218001_1_pt1 | contig 12180 bp, 5 predicted proteins | sample TARA_B100001057 | Tara Oceans TARA_B100001057 (sample SAMEA2621839) | marine metagenome | biome: marine biome (ENVO:00000447); feature: surface water layer (ENVO:00002042); material: "saline water (ENVO:00002010), including plankton (ENVO:xxxxxxxx)" | depth 5 m | reverse complement strand
CAGATAATGTTTGCTTTCTTACTTACGGGCTAACGACTCCTCCCCAGGCAGCAGTACGGGCTTTCAATCCTCGGGCTAACTTGGTTCTGCGTTCCGCCTCTCAATCCGAACTCGGAAAGGTTGCGGATGCCTTGCCGCTTAATGCCCTGAATGAAAAGGGGCTCCTTTTCCGCAAAGTTCTGATCCATCAGGGAAAAATAAACGAAAAAGACGAAAAAATCCTTCAGGACTTTACGCTTAATGGCGGAACGCTCGTGCTCTTCCCTCCTGAATCTGTCAACTCACCAAATTCCGGATTTCTATCTTGGGGAGAACTTGAAAAAACGGACGAGAAAGAATACTTTCAAATCAGTGGTTGGAGAAGGGAGTCGGGCTTGCTCGCCAATTCTTCGGATGGCAACCGACTTCCCCTGGACCGTCTGAATATCAAGATGCGTCGCATTCCCACACAAGGCGAACCTCTTGCCTATTATTCGGATGGCAAACCTTTCCTCACCAGCATGACAGTTGGTCAAGGAGTCGTGTACGCCTTCTCTACACTTCCCCTCAAAGCTTGGTCCGAACTGGATAACGGGTACGTCCTGGTCCCCGCCCTTCAGAGATTGATCGAGGAAACCTCATCCTCCTATTCCTTGACTCAATCATGGGCCTGCGGAGGAAAGGAGTCAAAAGAAGCGGAACTGTTCGAACTCATTGACGAAGAAAACGGTAAAGTTCCTTCTTTGCATGCCGGTATTTACAGGATTGACGGTCGACTAACCGCCGTCAACAGACCACAAGAAGAAAACGAAAGAAGATTCCTGGAAAACGAAGAAATCATTGGTCAATTGCCCGGAATTTCACCTCGCCTCATGGAAGACGAGAATTCCTCCGATTCAACGAATCGATCGGAGATTTGGTCCTTTTTCCTGATTCTTTGTCTCGTCTTGCTCCTCGGTGAGGCATTCCTTGGACAACCTGCTCCCGCAAGCCCCGGCAAAGCTGTTTCGACTCATGCTTGAACTTTTCGATTGGCGGCTGAGTTGGGACTGGTTGGACTTTTTGTTAGTTCTGTTGGTCTTGGGTCTGACCGCTTATCTATCGCGAAAAACTTGGATTCGTTCAGGCGGAAAGAAAACTGTACTGGCTCTTGAAATCTTCCGTTTCTCGATCGTCTTTCTAATATTGGCTACTCTACTCAACCCTGAACAGGTGGAGAAGGAACAAAAGGAGAACGAACCGGAAATCGCCTGCCTACTCGATGTTTCGGGTAGTATGAGCACCTTGGATACTCTGGACTCCAACGGCTCGGTCGAATCCAGAATCGACTGGGCCCGGAAGGCATTGGAAGAGGATTGGAAGAAGGCACTCGAGCAAAATTCTACTGTCACGACCACCACTTTTTCTTCCAAAAGCGGAACTCAAGGCACTGATCTATCACGAGCTCTCGGCGATGCTCTGGAAAACTCAGGCAACCTCAAAGCCGTTCTGTTTCTTTCGGATGGAGATTCCAACACCGGAGCCTCCGTTCTTTCCCTTGCCGGCAAATGCCGATCGGCTTCCATTCCCGTATATAGTATTCAAATCGGAGCACCCAAAGCTTTGCCCGATCTTTCCTTGGAAGAAGCCTTTGCTCCGTCCTTTGCCCTTCAAGAGGAAAAAATAACGGTCAACTACAGGATAACGAATACTTTTGAAAAACGTCAAAGGAGCACTCTCAAACTCTTCGCCAACGAAGAACTCGTTTCCCAAAAGCCCCTCTTGATTTCCGCCTCCGACGAAATAGCAGGCAGCATGGTTTGGCTTCCGCCAGGCGAAGGGAATTATGAACTCAGGCTCACCGTTGAGAAAGTCGAAGGGGAGAGCTTGCCTGGAAACAACGAGAGGAGGATCTCGACACGGGTTGAAAACAAAGTGATCAAGGCCCTTATCGTTGATTCCTTGCCCCGTTGGGAATACCGCTTTCTGCGCAATGCCCTCGACCGCGACCCCGGCATCGACATGAAATGCGTACTTTTGCACCCTGGTCTTTCCTCTGGGCAAGGGAAAGACTACCTCTCCGAATTTCCACGCACGAAGGATGCCCTGGCCTCCTTCGACGTGGTCTTTCTCGGTGACGTAGGGATGGGAGAAAAGGAACTGAGTGAAGCACAATGCAAAAACCTGGAGAAATTGGTTCGGTTGCAAGCCTCCGGCTTGGTCTTTCTTCCAGGAAGAAGAGGAAGGCAACTGACCTTTTCCGACTCACCTCTGTCGGATCTTTTGCCTGTCGTCTACGACCCGGAAAAACCTACCGGGCTCGGTACTTCCAATCCTTCTAGCCTCGAATTGACTGCTCGCGGAAAGGATCATTGGTTAACCAACCTGAGGGGAGCCGGGGAGCCCGACAGACAATTTTGGGACCGACTGCCGGGCTTTCATTGGTCGGCCATCGTAAGCAAGAGCAGACCGGGGTCCGAAGTTCTTGCCGTTCATTCGAATTTCCGAAACGACTGGGGACGAATGCCTACCCTCGCCATCCGGTATGCCGGAGCTGGCAAGACCCTATACCTGGGAAGCGACGGAGCGTGGCGGTGGAGACGAGGAGTCGAAGACAAATACCACTATCGATTTTGGAGCCAAGTTGTTCGCTGGATGGCCCACGGCAGGTATCTGGCGGAAAAAGAAGGCATTCGCGTAATCCCCGACCCCGAGCGACCCAAATCCGGGGAAAAAGTCTTTCTACGCTGTATCGTCTTGGACAAAGCGGGTTTTCCGATGGAAGACGGGGAAGTCGAAGGCGTGGTTTTACACCCGAACGGACAGAGGGAAAACCTTCGCTTCACTCCTGATGAGGAGGGTCCAGGCGTATACTTGGCTTCCTTCAAGGCGAGGGAGCCGGGCACCCTTAACATGACCGTAAACACCCTGCCCACGGAAAGAGAACTGAGCCTTGATCTGAAGGTGGAAAGGCCGACCAAAGAAAAACTAGGTCAACCCGTAGTCTCTCGTGATCTTCTCCACTTGGCTCAACTCACCGGCGGCGAATCCGCAGATTACCAAAACTACACAGAAGTCGTCCGTGCCCTCTCCTTCCTTCCCGACCCTCAACCGTTGATTCGGATTCATCGCTTGAGAACGGATACTTCTTGGGGCCTTTTTCTTTTTGGTTTACTCGCAATTTACTGGACCGGGCGCAAGTTGGTCGGGATGATTTGAACATTATACGACTATGAAAGACGGCTCAAACAAACCAAATACGATTCCTCTTGCAGAGACACTCCCCTCCTCCTTGCAAAAAGCTCTTTCTTTCTTGGCAGGCCATTCAAAAAAAATCTTTTCCCTTAAGTTTGGTTCCCTGCTCTTTGTCGCCCTCTGCGTTTCATGGCTTGCTCTGTTTGCCTCGGACCGGGCATGGGACACTCCCGTTTGGACTCGACTGACCCTTTCCTTTTCGGGTTGGGTCGCGGCATTTGTCTTCGCTTGGATGATCCGTCAAACCGCATTCAACCGATCCAATTCGAGAAAATGGTTGGCCCGACAAGTAAGAATTCGCTTCGGCGGACCGGGAGACCGCTTGCTCGGCGTCATCGAGTTGAGCGATAAACGCCACGAGAACCATTCCTCTTATTCGCAATCCCTCTATGCCGCGGCTCTCAAAAGGGTGGAAACAGAAATATCCAAACTTCAATTGGAGCAGACCTTTGATCGTAAACCGGTCCACCGAGCCAGCCTTGCGGCAGCCTTCTTTGCCTTATGCGTGATCGCCTGCTTTCTAGTCTACCCGGACCTTTCAAAAAATGCCTTCTTGCGATGGGCTACTCCCTGGTCTGATCTCGAGCGGACCACCCTGACCCGCTTTTCAGACGTGCCGAGCAAGCTTTACGCGGCCAAAGGAGAAACCAGCCTCCTACGCCTGACTCTAGCCAAAGACTCCAAGAGCAATCCCTACGAAATTCAACTGACCGGTCCAAACGATCTCCTTGTAAAGGCATCCAAAAAAGGAAACCTTTACGAATTCCTCATCCCCGGACAGGAAAAGGCCAAGGAGCTTAAACTCAAAGCCGGGGATTTTCGATCCGTCATCCAGTTACTACCTCTGACTCGGCCCACCATCGCCGAATGCATGGCCAAAATATCCTATCCAGAGTATTTGGGCCTCCCTGCTTATGAGTCTGAATCCATGGCCCGAACGATTTCCTTCCCCAAAGGATCGAGCGTCGCGCTTCATGGCAAGGCTGATCGGGCAATTTCGATAATCAACGCCTTCACCTCAAACCGGTCTCTTGATCCCGAATTCAACGGAAAAAACTTCACGGTCCCGCTTAATAACGTGAAGGAGGAAGAAGAAATTAGTCTCTTTTTTACCGACTTTTACGGGCTTGAATCCAAAAGCGAATATCGCGTCCGATTGTCTGCCTTGGATGACTCCCCTCCCCTCGTCGACTTCAGAGAAATTCCGCCGGAATCCTCCATTCTGCTTCTTGAAACAATCTCGCTCCAAATCGTAGCAAAAGATGATTTAGGGCTTGCCCGAACCAAGTTGAAAATAAAGGCGACCCGCGGGAAGGATCTGCTCATCGACAGCACGATCTATGAACAAATCGAATCCGAAAACAACGTCACCCAATTCGGATTCCCATTCCCCTTCGACCCCAGCCTTTTCAAATTACGAGACGGAGACGTCGTCGAGTTTACCGCTCATGCCGTGGACAGGCTTCCGCAACGCGAACCCACTATCTCGAGAACCGTCCGCTTCTTTGTCGTGGGGCCGGAAAAACATGCCGAAATCATTCGAGGCAAAATGGAAGCAATTATGGCCCGAACTTCTGAAATCGCCAGGGAACAAGAAAGCCTTCTTATGGAAACGATTGCACTGGAAGAAGAAGTCGAGGCAAGCGATGAATCAATCAATGCCAAAACGGAAAGAAAGCTTTCCAAGTTGGCTGACATGCAAAGAACCAATGCTCGCAACCTCAAGGCCAATGCCGAAGAAGGAATGGACGTACTCGAGGAAGCCGCCCGAAACCCGACCTTTGATCAGGAAGCCATAAAAGATTTTGGTGAGACGCTTGAGAAAATGAAAGACGTCGCTTCCAGCAAGATGATTCCCGCAAGCTCCAAGATACAACAGGCTCAAGCTTCTCCTCCCTCCGCGGCATCCCAATCACTTGCCCAAGCCGAAGAACTCGAAAGGGAAGCCCTCAGCGAACTTCAAGAGATTCTTTCGGATAGCTCCGAACAACTCGATCGACTGGAAGCACGCAATTTGGCCCAACGATTGAGAAAAGTTGAAAAAACAGAAAAAAGCTTGGTCGGCGGAATGCTCGCAATTCTTCCCAAATCCATTGGGGAAAGCGTTGAAAAACTGACCCCTGAGTTATCAGAAAACAAAGAAAAAATGGAAGCCGTTCAATTTGAAACTCACGTAGAAGCAGCCGAAATTCAAAAAGAAATAAGCAGGTTTCACGAGAGAACGGGCAAACCAGCCTATGGTGAGGTTAGTGAAATGATGGAGCAGGAAAAAACCGAAAGCGGATTACTGGCCGTCTCCCAGAAAATCGACCGCAACATTGCATTCGAAGCCCTGGACGAACTCGAGGCATGGGAGTTGAAATTCAAGAATTGGGCAGATATCCTGGAGGAACAAAACTCTCAGGAAGGGGGAGGACAAGGGCAAGGGCAAGGAGAGGGAAAAGACGTCACCGAGCAAATTCTTGCCCTCCTCAAAATTCGTGACACTCAGGGTGATATAATCGGTAAAACAAAAATCGTGGACAGTGGAAATTTTTTAGCCAAAAGAGAGAATTGGACAGACACGCTCACAGATCAACAGCACGAGCTTATGCTCGACCTTACGGACGTTCAAATCGAAATGGCCGAGGAAGGACTCAACCCTCTTTTCGACGATGCGCACACCGCCATGTATGAATCGGCAGCCGGTCTGGAGAAAGGAGATGCCGGAGACACGACTCAAGGATCTCAAGCGGAGGCCAAGGACATAGTAACCGATCTGATCAACGTGCTCCTCGAGTCTTCCTCCTCCGGGCAATCAAGTGGACAGGGACAAAGCATGACCGGGATGCAATTCCTCATGCAACAATTGTCCCAATCCGGACAAGGAAAGGCGGCTAGCATGACCCCTGGGAATTCTGGAGGTGGATCAAGCCAAGGTGGCAACACCGACCAAATACCAGATACAATCGGAGGAGAAGCCGAGAACCTCTCCACCGGTTCGAGAAAATCAGGGAAATCAGGAGGGGTTTCCCAACCACCTCCCCCTGAATTCAAAAAAATTATGGAAAACTATTTCCGCAACATAGAAGAATGACATGAACCGACTTCCTTGCCTCTTTAGCTGTCTGGCTCTTCTTATTTCACAAGCTTCGGGACAGAACCTCTTCGAGCAATCGAGCGATCTTTTGGTTCGAGAGATTGACGACACTTACCGGAAAGGCCTCGGCTTTTTGGCAGGTAGCCAAGATGAACGAGGTTGCTGGTCGGATAGTTCTTATGGATCCGAGCCCGGGGTTGTGGGAATGTGTATTCTCGCTTTTCTCGCCCGTGGAGACGACCCCGAGTTCGGGCCCTATCGAAGCCATTACAAAAAGGCGTTGGACTACTTGCTCAAAGCTCAGAACAACAAAACCGGATACATAGGAAGTTCCATGTACAACCACGGTTTCTCCACCCTTGCTCTTGCGGAAGCCTACGGTCTGACAAACGACCTGAGACTTGGGCCGGCTTTGGAAAAAGCAACCAAACTAATTGTTTCTTCGCAAAAGCAAAATCCCAAAGGCGGTTGGAGATACGGCCCCGAAAGTCAAGATGCGGACACCACCGTTTCAGGAGCCCAAATGGTTGCCCTTTTTGCTGCGCGTAACGCAGGGATCAAGGTGCCCGAAGAAGCGATTGAACGCGGAAAGGCTTATATTCTTTCCTGTCAGGATTCGAGTGGCGGATTTGGCTACACGACCTCAAGTGGGGCCAATTTGCCACGCACCGCAATCGGTTCGCTTATTCTATCCCTGGCCAAAGACACCGAATCGGACGCCTACGAAAATTCCATCGAATACCTCAAAAAGTCGGCCAAGTTCGGTGATCAAGGACATAAATTCTACAGTTTGTACTATACCTCTCAAGCAATCTTCCGGGCCAGTCCTTCACTGTGGAACTCGTGGAATTCTCAAAACTTCAAACAACTTCAATCCACCCAAACTGAAAACGGGGCATGGAATGGAAATTACGGAAAAACCTTTGCTACCTCCGCCGCCCTCCTGTCGCTTGCCTTGAATTATCGCTACCTTCCGATTTACGAACGATGAAAACCTTCTCGACCATTCTCTTCTTACTGTTTGCTGCCATATTCCCTGGAAGCGAACCCATTGGTGTTCTTCAAACGAACGCAAAAGACAAACCGAAGGATACGAAAACAAACCCGAAGCTTTTGATCGGTACGGAAAGAATTCGTTTCTTCGACGGTTCCGACCTGAAGGGTACCCTTCTTGAACTCGATCGGAAAAACAATCTTTTTTGGCGGCACGAATCTTCCTACGAACCAATTTGTTTCAAGTTCCAAGCAATCGAATCGGTTATTTTGGATCGTTTTTCCAAAGAAACCATCAAGCATGCAGGGAAACACCGACTTCGTTTGCATATGAAGAACGGGGACACCCTGCGGTGTGACTTCAACTCATTGGACAAAAGCAATCTGATTGTACGAACCGGTTTTGCCAAGGAAGTTTCGGTTCCCGTCAAAACTCTCCTCAAGATGGAATTCTTACCCGAAACTCATGAGATCCTCTACGATTCATCGGAGGGGCTGAACAGTTGGAAAAGCAGTAATCGAAAATCATGGACTGGAGAAGAGGGCGATCTAGTTTCCGTTTATTCGGGAAGCACGGGAACGACCTTGCCCCCAAAGGACGCCATAGAGGTCGAATTCGAAGCGCAATGGGAGCGTTCATTCTACCTGGCCATACGTTTTTTCTCCGATTCGGATGGAGCCAGTTACGGGAATACGGGGTATCACCTATCCTTTTCGAACAATCGGCTCAACTTACAAGCAAACAAGAGAATAAAGGGGCGAATATCGAGGGAAACCCTTGGTTCCGCAATGATCGATGAAATAACCAGTAGCAAAAAGGCCCGTTTTTCAATTTTTGCTCACCGCGAAAAAAAAGAGTTCATCGTTCGGGTAAATGACAGGGAAGTAGCGAGGTGGAAAGACGCAAGCGAAGATTTTTTCCCCGAGGGGAACGGTATCTTGTTCATCAACCAAGGGGGTAATTCGTACATGAAACTCAAGGGACTGACCTTGGCAGGTTGGGACGGTAAGTTCTTTCCTCTGTCGGCCAAACAGAGAAAAAAAGATTCAAACGGACAGTTTGCGGTCTTCACCAATGGGGACTCAACGGAAGCCTCGTCGACTAGCGGTTCCGGAGAGAAGTTCACACTGAAGACCAAAAGAGGTTCTTTTCAAGTACCCATCGACCGGATGAGAAGCTTGGATTTCAATCGGGATAATCCGGACCAAGAAGACAGCGAGCACTCGGAACAAGTTTTCCTCAACGGTTCACTCGGTCGGTTAAGCTTCGAGCTCCAATCCATAACGGAAGATGAAATTATCGGTCTTCATCCGTCTTTCGGTCAATTCACCATCCCGCTCGGCTACGTGAAAAGAATGAATTGTAATCAAAACCTGAAAAAAATAAGGAATTACCTAGCCCAATTGGCTCTGGCTAAAAAGGCCTTGGACGAGCGTCAACCCACCTCGACGACCTCGATTCTCAATCAAACCAACCCCGCCTTCAGAGGTTGGTATTGGGGTCGTCTCATGCTCTTGGCCAAAAGCATGCAGTCCACGGAAGTACTCAGTTTCGCTCCGCATCCGGAAAAAGGACTTACAAGCGCGACCTTCGCCGGTGATTCGGAAACGATTCTTACCGCGGGGAAAGATGGAACTTACGGATTATGGAATGGTCATGCCAAGCTAGCAGGTGGCAAATTTGTGAATGGAGAATCATTTTCCGTTGAAATTGGCAGGTTTTCAAACGAGGAACAGAAGGTCGTTACGATTTCCCGACCCTTTTGGCTCGGCAAAACCGAAATCACCCAAGCTCAATTCGAACTCATCATGGGTAAAAATCCCAGCTCCCGAAAAAAACCCGACCTCCCAGTCGAAGTATCCTGGAATGACGCACAGGCCTTTTGCAAAAAACTCAACGAAACTGAAAAAATACCCCCCGGCTACGAATGGAGACTCCCCACCGAAGCGGAATGGGAATATTCTTGTCGAGCTGGTTCCGGCGGACCTTTTTGCGCCAGCGCTCCCGGTCAACTCGCAACCGAAAAAGAAATTTATGAGAAACATCTCGATCAATTCGGATGGTTTGCCGGTAATTCGGGTGGTGAGCCCCAGCCTGTTGGTCAAAAGAAACCAAATTCATTCGGATTACACGACATGCATGGAAATGTTTGGGAATGGTGCCATGATGCAGTCACCCGCAACAAAACAAGCTTTATGAGTGACCGCAAAACCGGTTTGACCGACCCTTTTTCAAAGGAAGGCGAATGGCGGTCGCTTCGTGGTGGGAACTTCGAAGTGCCCTACTCCAGATGCAGGTCGGCATACCGAGGGGCGAATGCCCCAACCGTATCCCGTTCGGACAGAGGATTCCGTTTAGCCCTTGCTCCCGTTCTTGGACTCGAAGGAAACGCTACCGCCTTAAACGATCATAAAGAGATGAAAATCGAAAATCTTTCTCTTACCTTACAACCCATCCCAAAGGGGACCTTTCTTATGGGAAGTCCTAGTTCCCTTACCGCACCCAAAGCCATCACGGACTCTTTCGGTGACAAGCTTATAACCGGTTCAAGCAAAGGAGCTCTTGCCTCAACGGACTTTTCTGGGCGCCCATTGGAAATCCTCCATGAGTTTAACTCCTCCATTACCGCTTTGGCTTCCGCGGAATCATCTCCCCTCGTTCTCATTGGATGCCAAAATGGAAAAACTCATCTTTTCGATCTCAAAGAAAACAAGGTTCTCAGTTCGTTCGAACATCACCGTTTCCCGATTACCTCGGTAGCGTTTGATTCCAACTTATCCAGTTTCGCAAGCTCCGGGTTAGACGGAAAGATAAATCGTTATTCAAAAGAAGACCTCAGTTTGTCGTGGAGCTTTTCTACCCGTGATCATGACTTCGGTTCAACGGACAAGCTAGAATACTCGAAGGACGGCTCGCTGATATTGGCTTACGGAAAAGGTTCTTCTCCCATCGTAGTCGACGCCCTCAAGGGCAAAAAGATCATGTCATTACAAAACGATTTGGGTATCGCCGTTGCAACGCACTTTCATCCCGACGGAAAATCTCTCGTGTCCGTTTCGGAGAACGGCTTGCTCATTCTTACGGAAATTTCTTCCGGTATTCCCTATAACCTAATCCGCTTGAAGATAAGCTCAGTTCGAGACTTCTCCTTCTCCAAATACAGCGATCGGATCATTGTTTTGAACGACGAAGGAATGTGTTCGATCCGGGCTTTTCCCCATAGAGGGACGATTATCGTGAGATCACCGGACAAAACGCGCGAAACCACACCCGATTACTTTTTTGCTTTATCCCAAAACAACAAATTCTCCATCGCTAATTTAACCGACTTCATGAAAGAGAGAGGATTGAAACATGATTCCGATTCTCCACCTGCAGGATGCGCCTATTCACCCGACGGAAAGTGGTTTGTAACTAGTGTGGATGGAGCGCTTCGCTTGTGGCGACTGGAAACGGACTCTTGGGTTGCCACAATCGCGGAAAAGCTGGCTTCCCCAATCGTTGATTGTATCTTTTCTCCCAAGGGCGATTACATTGTTGCCAAACTTTCGAGCGGGCACATTTTGGCCTATCCATCCCGACTGGACGATACCCTCACCTCAAATGGGAGCACGCCGAAAAAGGAGAATGAAAACGAATTTTTATTCGATATGAACAAGGACCTTCCCTTCGATGATTGGTTTGGATCGAAAACAAAGCATGGGAATTGACCCCAAGACTTCCTCGAAAAAACATGGAGAGCCAAGTCATGGTGCCTCTCCTGGAAATTTATGGTTGTATCCAAGCTACGAGTCGTTACCCAATAGATTGAACGCTGTATCGTCTCCGCTGCAAAATATTTACCTTACCATGATAGAAAACTGCTTTAGAGTCATCCCTCTTCTTCTCTTATGTTTTTTTCTTGGAGCTTGTGGAGGTGGAGGTCCCACTACTTTGCCCGATGCTCCTCCCCCTTGGCAGGAAGCGCCATCTAATCCAGACGAGGCAACTGCTCCTCGTCCATCGCCTTTCGGCGGGAACAACCCGAGATTGGACAATCCGAATAAGCCCAATTCTTTTTGGAGCAATCAACCCCGACCATCACCTGTCACACCCAAGCGCAACCTCGCCTCCAAACCCAATTACACGATCAATGCCTACGCAAACGTTTGGGTTTTGATTCAGGACAAAAGGGGAAACGAATTAGAATGGATCAGCCTGAAATCGGGCGATGAAGTACCCATCATGCATCGAGGACCTCTTACAATGACTTGCTCTTCTTCAAAGTCCGTTAAGATCTCTGATAAAAACGGCAAGAAAATCGAAACGGGAAATAAAACGAACGGCATCAACATTATTCGCCTACCTTGAAGGCGAAAAAATATTTTTTTGAACGTTTTGAGGTATAGGCCGTCTTAAGTAGTGACTAACGTCAGTTTGTTTTAGTTTAGTTTGTGTTTCAAAAGCCCAAAAAGCACCGCTTTGTCGCGGTGCTTTTTGTTTTCACTCAATTGATCGGTTATTTTCCGTCATCAGGATCCTGAAGCAATTGAACGGGAGGGTTTTCCAGTCTAACGTTAACGTAGGCGCAAAGACCTTTGAGAAACTTGAACGAGACCAAACTCCATCCGTAAACGATATCCGAAGCTTCGTCATAAACAGGTCTTCGATAATCCCAAAGATACCCATTGCCGCCATCTAAACTACGCCCTTCCGGTGGTCCCATCATTTGCTCGATTTCGATGCGGTTTCTACCTATGGACAAGGTTTCCAAATTATTCTTTCGATAGACAGGGAAGTTTTCAGTTAATTGAAATTGAGAGGCTTGCTCGTCACTTTTGGGAGCCTGACCATTTTGGGAAAAGCCAGTGTCTTGCGCGGAATGCCCAAAATTACTTCGGTTGCAGGAACCAGT
>TARA_B100001057_G_scaffold15192_1_pt1 | contig 12206 bp, 11 predicted proteins | sample TARA_B100001057 | Tara Oceans TARA_B100001057 (sample SAMEA2621839) | marine metagenome | biome: marine biome (ENVO:00000447); feature: surface water layer (ENVO:00002042); material: "saline water (ENVO:00002010), including plankton (ENVO:xxxxxxxx)" | depth 5 m | reverse complement strand
AAATTCAATTTCGACAGCACATTTTTGTAAGAATCCATTTTGTTTTTTTTCAAATATTCTAACAATTTTTTTCTTTTATTAACTGCTTTAAGCAACCCAACTGAGGAGTGTTTATCTTTTTTAAACTGCTTTATATGATCGGAAAGTGATTCTATTTTTTCCGTTAATAAAGCAATTTGAATTTCAGATGAACCAGTATCAGTATCATGAATTGCTAATTCTTTTGCTTTTTTGCTCATTTTGTTTTTCCTATTTATTTGTTTGTTTAATTAAATTCTCTATCTTTTCTGCATACTCAAAAGACTCATCTTTTCTAAAAAGCAATTTTGGTAAAAATTTTGTAATTACCTTTTGTGATAAAATTTTTCGAATTAAAAAAGAATTATCTTTTAATTTTTGTATTATTTCATCAGCATTTTTTCCACCTAATGGTAAAACATAAGCTTTTGCAATCTTTAAATCTTGACTCATTCTCACCTCTGTAACAGTGATTGTGTTGGTCTCTAAATTAGGTACTTTTGCTTCATTTCTAAGAAAAATCATACTTAAAGATTGTTTGATCATCTCACCTACTCTTAACTGTCTTTGTGAAATTGGTTTGCCTATTCTATCAGCCATTATATTGTTCTCTCTTTTGATGTAACACTAAATGCCTCTATTGTATCGTTTTTTTGAAAATCCATATAGTCTTTTAAAGTAATTCCGCACTCTTGACCATTATTGACTTGCTTTACTTGGTTTTTTTCTCGAAAAATAGATCCAATTTTGCCAGTAAATATTACACTTCCATCTCTTATAATTCTCACACTTGAAGTACTCAAGATTTCTCCATCCGTGATTTTAGAACCTGCAACTTTGCCAGCTCCAGAAACCTTAAAAATTTCCAAAATTTGAGCAGTTCCAGTTATGGTTTCTTCGACATCTGGGGCTAACAATCCTGACATCTTTTGCTTAATAAAATCTAAAACTTCATAAATAATATTAAAATAAGATATCTTAATATTTTCATTTTCAGCAAGTTTTTTTGCCTCCTTACTAGGCTTCACATTAAAAGCAATTAAAACTGCGTTTGAAGCTTTAGCCAAAGATACATCTGTTTCTGTCACCATACCAATATCAGATAAAATAATCTTTGGTTTAACTTCATCATGTTTGATATTGCTAATTGCATTTTTTATCGCTTCAGAGGACCCATGAACATCTGATTTAACAATTAAATTTAATTCTTCTGATAATTTATCTGAGAATGCAGATTCTTGAGTTGCAAATGACAAAGGACTTTTACCTTCTTTCTTTTCATCAGCTCTATTTTCGCTGAGCATTTTAGCTTCTTTTTCATTGTCTAAAATTATAAAATCATCTCCCGCTTTTGCAGCACCATTAATACCTAAAATCTCAACTGGTGATGAAGGAGGCGCTTCATTGATCATTTTACCTTTATCATTTATAATTGCTCTTACTTTACCCCACCTTAAACCACTTACAAAAAAATCACCTTTTTTAATGGTGCCTGATGTTACAATAATTGTAGCTACAGGACCTCTGCCTACATCAATTTTGGATTCTAGTACAACTCCTGTTGCTTTTGATTCAAAGTCAGTTTTCAAATCCAGAATTTCAGCTTGAAGAATTATTGCATCAATTAATTTGTCTAGATTGAGTTTAGTTTTTGCAGAGATTTCTACCATTAAAGTATCTCCTGATAAATCCTCAGCAATTAATTCATGTTCTAATAATTGATTTTTAATTTTTTGTGGATCTGCTTCAGGAAGATCACATTTATTAATTGCAACCACAATAGGAACGCTAGCAGCTTTTGCATGTTTAATTGACTCTACTGTTTGAGGTTTTACACCATCATCAGCCGCAACAACTAAAACTACTATGTCGGTTAATTTTGATCCTCTGGCTCTCATCTCAGTAAATGCAGCATGTCCAGGTGTATCAATAAAAGTTAATTTATTTGAATTGCTCTCTATTTGATAAGCTCCAATATGCTGAGTAATTCCCCCAAATTCTCCCGATACAACATTTGCACTTCTTAAAACGTCCAGCACAGATGTTTTTCCATGATCTACATGTCCCATTACTGTGATAATCGGTGGTCTATTTATTAAATTTTCAGACCTAGATTCTTTTATCTTTTTGATTATCTCCTCAGCTTTCGCCTCACGGATAGGGTTGTGCCCAAATTCTTTTACTAAGTACTCTGCTGTATCAGCTGCTAAAGTTTGATTTATTGTAACTGTTACACCCATGCCAAACAAATATTTAATTACATTGCTTGATTGCTCTGCCATTCTATTAGCAAGCTCTCTTACTGTTATAGCTTCAGGAATATTTACATCTCTTTTAATAGGTTTAAGATTCTCTTTATCATCATTTTTATTGACATTTTTTAGTTCTTTTTGTCTCGCCCTTTTTACAGAAGCCAAACTTCTCTCTCTTGTCTCTATTTCATCGCTTAACGCTCTAGAAACTGTAAGTTTAAGCTCTCTTTTTTTTGTTCCTAATTTTGATTTTTTATCTTTATTTTCCTGATCGCCCTTTAATCTTTTTGTTGCTCTCTGTTCAGCTAATTTTCGTCTTTCAAAATCGCTTGTTGCAGGAGATGTTTTTGGAATATAGTTCGTTTTTGGTTGAGCTCCTCTTTTAAAATTTGAGGAATGTTTAAAACCAGAGGACTTATTATAATTTCCTTTAGTTGAAGGTTTGCTCGATTGTTTATCAATTATTACGGTTTTTTTTCCTAAATTTTTAGGAGAATTAAAATCTTTAAATGATTTCTTAGCATTTCCAGAAATTGTTAATTTTGTTTTTTTGTTCTCCATTTATCATCTCTCAATCTTTATAAATTATATTTCTAGCAGACATAATTAATTCATCGGCCTCATTTTTTGACAACGCAAAATCTTCTAAATATCCTTGAATTTTTACTCTCTCACCCTTAATCAAATCAAATCCTCCAGTTAGTTCATCAGATGCTAAATCTGCGAAGTCCTGTAAACTAAGTATCTTTTGTTCACCAAGTGTTACTAGCATCCCTGGAGTCAACCCTTTAAGATTTATCAAATCATCTGCTAAACCTAAATCTTTAATACGCTGAGAGATATCTTCTTGATCTTTTTGATGAAACTCTTTTGCTCTTTCTATTAAAGCTTTTGCAGTATCTTCTTCAATCCCCTCGATTTTAGACAAATTTTCTGAAGAACTATCTTTAATGTCATCAATCGTAGAAAAACCCTCGGCAACTAATAGTTGACCTAAAGTTTCATCAAGTTCTAAATTTTTTACAAAATTGTCTGTTTTTTCTTTAAACTCTGACTGTCTTCTTTCTGAGTCTTCTTGATCTGTCATAATGTTGATTTCATAATTTAACAATTTTGTTGCTAACCTAACATTTTGACCTCTTCTACCAATTGCTTTACTTAAGTTTTCCTCGGTTAATATGACGTCAAGTTTTTTCCTCTCGGAGTCAACATTTACTCTTTGAACTTCTGCTGGTGATAATGCGTTTGAAACTAGTACTGCTGGATCCTCTGACCAATTTACAATATCAATCTTTTCTCCTTGAAGTTCGTTTACAACTGCTTGAACTCTTGAACCTCTCATACCAACACAAGCTCCTACTGGATCAAGTGACGTATCAACTGCTTTGACACAAATTTTTGCTCTACTACCAGGATCCCTTGAGGAAGATTTAATTTCAATAAGTCCATCATAAATTTCTGGAACTTCTTGAACAAAAAGTTTCTCCATAAATTTTGGATGTGCTCTAGATAAAAATATTTGTTGACCTCTTGTCTCTCTTCTTACGTCATGACAATAAGCTTTTATTCTATCACCAGCTTTTATGTTTTCTCGTGGAATTAATTCATTTTTTTGGATAATTGCCTCTGTTCTTCCTAAATCGACAATTACGTTTCCAAATTCTAATCTTTTAACTATACCGCTTAAAATTGAATCTTTTTTATCTATAAAATCATTATATTGTCTCTCACGTTCTGCTTCTCTAACATTTGAGCTTATAACTTGTTTTGCTGTTTGAGCTGCAATTCTTCCAAAATCAAATGATGGTAATGGTTGCAATATCTCATCTCCAATTTTTTTATCTTTATTAATTTCATTTAATTTTACTGCATCCTCTAATTTAATCTCTAAGTTTGAATTTTCTGGATTCTCTGAAACGATTAGTTTTCTAAAAATTTCAATATCTCCATTATCTCTATTAATTAACACTTTGATTTCATTGTCTTGACCAAATTTAGATTTTGCAGCTTTTGCGATCCCTGTTTCCATTGAGCTAATGATTAACTCTTTATCTATTGACTTTTCTAGGGCTACAGCTTCAGCAATTCTTAATAATTCTAATTTATCTGCTCTTTTATTTAACATATTTATAAACTCCAAAAAAAAATGGGCCAAAGCCCATTCTGTAAAACCAACAATGTACTTGGAATATAGTAAAGATTTTTTTTAATTCAACAGAAACTATTTTGAAAAAACACCTTTTTTATCAGTTTTTTCCCAAGAAAAAGACCCATCATCCTCTGGCATTCTTCCAAAGTGGCCATAAGCAGCTGTTTTTTCATATATAGGTTTGTTCAAGCTTAAGGTTTCTCTTATCCCTCTAGGACTTAAATCGAAATTTTCATTTATTTTTTCTATAACAAATTTATTTTTCTCCTTATCATTATCAAATAGATCAACATAAATAGATAATGGTTTGGAAACACCAATAGCATATGCTAGTTGTATCAAGCATTTGTTAGAAATTTTAGAAGCAACAATATTTTTTGCAATATATCTTGCGGCATAAGCGGCAGATCTATCCACTTTGGTTGGATCCTTGCCTGAAAAAGCTCCACCACCATGTGGAGCCGCGCCGCCATATGTGTCTACAATTATTTTTCTTCCAGTTAATCCACAATCTCCGTCTGGTCCACCAATCACAAAATTTCCAGTTGGATTAACATAAAATTCATCCTCATTGAAACCTTCCAAAAATTCATTAGGAATTGACTCTAGCATGTAAGGTCTTAATAGTTCTCTTACCTCTTGTTGTTTAATATCTGGTGAATGTTGAGATGAAATTACAACAGACTTAACCTTGGTAGGCTTTCCATCAACATATTCAAACGTTACTTGACTTTTTGAGTCCGGCTCAATATTTTTTAAGTTTCCAGACTTTCTATCTTTAGCCATTAATCTTAAGATCTTATGAGAATAATGTATGGGTGCAGGCATTAGAACATCAGTTTCATCACATGCGTAGCCGAACATAATTCCTTGATCACCAGCGCCTTCGTCTTTATTACCGGTTGAATCTACTCCCATAGCAATATCTGTTGATTGAGAATGTAAGTGGCTTTCTATTTTTGTAGCATCCTTCCAAGTAAATCCATCTTGGTCGTAGCCAATATCTTTTATACAATCTCTTACTTTGCTAATTAATTCATCCTTGTTAATTTCAGGACCACGCACTTCTCCTGCTAAAACAACTTTATTTGTTGTAGTAAGAGTTTCACATGCTACTCTAGAGTATGGATCACCAGAAATATAAGTATCAACTACCATATCAGAAATTCTATCAGAAACTTTATCAGGGTGTCCCTCAGAGACTGACTCGCTTGTAAAAAGAAAATTTTTTAGATTACTCATTTTGGCTTCTCTTAAATGAAAAAATTAAAAAAATATACAATAAAATTAATATAACAAATATTTTATTTCCATATACAGAAAAAAATGTTGTATCCACATCTCTTCTTCTCTCGAAATCAATGAAACCAGCTTTACCATAATCAATTTTCTGCTCAATTTCTCCTAAAGGGTTGATTACAGCCGCCATTCCATTATTTGCGGATCTTACAACATATTTTCCTGTTTCGATTGCCCTAAAAATACTATGAGCAAAATGTTGTTTTGGTCCTATAGATTTACCGAACCAACCATCCTCTGATATGTTGAGAATAAAATTATAATTAAAATTTTTAGATAATTTTCCAGTATAAATTATTTCATAACAAATTAGAGGTAAAAATTTAAATGTCACGAAATTATTATCAATTTTAATAATTTTTCTTTTACTTCCTTTGCTATAAGAACTGATATTATTAGTTATAATTTTTAAACCAATTTTTCTAAAAAATTTTTCAGCTGGCAAAAACTCGCCGAAGGGTACCAAATTTATTTTATCATAATTGTTTATTAAATTTAACTTACTATCAAAAATAGAAAAGGAGTTAAAATATTCATATTCATTTTCATTTTCTAATCTGCTTGTTATTCCAAGGGCAATTAAATGATTTTCATTAAAGTTTTCTTGAAATATTTTTTTATATAATATTAATTCATCTTGATAAGTATTTGGTACAATACCTTCAGGCCAGAGGAAAAAAATTTTTTTATCTTTGTCTGGAGAACTCAGTTCTATCAACTCTTTTAAAGTCGTATCGGTAGATGTGTTAACATAATATCTATCTAAACTAATATTTGACCCAATTGCTCTGATTATCATAGGATTTTCCTCAATTTTTAGCTCTAAAAATTTTTGTTTATAGAATTCTCCATAAGTAAAAAAAATAAAAGGCATTAACAAAAACACTATAAAAATCAAAATTTCTTTTTTTGACTTTCTTAAAATTAATAATGCCGGAGCAGAAAATAAACTTATCAACAAAAGATTAAATGAATATGTTCCTATTAAAGAAATAAAACTGACCAAACTTAAATTTTTTGACAAACTATAAATTATTAAATTCCAAGGAAATCCAGTTAAAATATTTCCTCTAACAAATTCTATTAATCCAAATAAAAGAGAGAACAAAAAAAAAGCACTAATTAAACTCTTAACTTTTGCTAAATAAAAAAAAAGTGTAATAAGACCATAAAACAAAGATAAAAAAGCAGGTATTAAAACAAGAGCTATAGGGATTAAAAAATTAAAATTTTCATCAAATGATAATGATATTGTTATCCAATACAAGTTTGTTAAAAAATATCCAAAACCAAATAACCATCCATATATAAAGAAAATCTTTTTACTATTTTGAGTTTTTAATTTTTTGAACAAAAAAATAAAAAAAAAACTAAATGTAAAAAAGTTTATAAAAAAAAAATTTATAGGTGGTAAACTCAATGAACTTAGCACTCCTAAGGATAAAAGCATTAAAGCTTGAAATATAATTTTTTTTTTCAATTTATTTTTTTTGTTTTTTTGATAAATTTGAAAATTCTTTGCTCCTCTTTAATCATTTTTTTATATTCTTTATTTTTAATATGATCAAAGCCTAATAAATGTAAAAAACCATGAATAAAAATTTTTATTACTTTTTTTTTAAAATCATTATTGCTTAAATTTTTAGGTTTATCTATGTAATTAAAACTAATTATTATGTCTCCTAAATAATATTTTTTTAACTTTTTTTTATTTTGTTGAAACGGAAATGATAAAATATCTGTATGCTTATTCTTTTTTCTAAATTTTTTATTTAACTTTTTAATTTCTCTATTGTTTGATAACAATAAAGTTAAATAAACTTTCTTATTAGCAAACTTATACTTTTTTGGAAAAGAATTACATATTTCATTAAAAAACCTATCCTTTTTTTTTATCTTTTTTATCCAAGATTTTTCCTCGGAAAGAACATTAACCTTGATCATTTTTGTTATATGCCTTAACAATTTTTGATACTAATGGATGTCTAACAACATCTGAATGATCAAAATCTACAACTGAAATTTCATTCAAATGAGATAATATCTTTTTAGATCTATCAAGACCTGACATATTTTTATTGGGCAAATCTATTTGTGAAGGATCTCCATTTACAACAATTTTTGAATTTTCTCCTATCCTTGTAAGAAACATTTTAATTTGTGTATCCGTTGCATTTTGTGCCTCATCTAAAATTGCAAATGAGTTTTTGAGAGTTCTTCCTCTCATAAAAGCAAGAGGAGCTATTTCAATATCTCCAATTTCTATCATTCTTTGAATTTTCTCAAAGTGGAATAAATCATAAAGTGAATCATACAATGGTCTTAAATATGGATCTACTTTCTCTTTCATGTCACCAGGTAAGAATCCCAATCTTTCTCCCGCTTCAACAGCTGGTCTAGATAAAATAATTCTCTCTATCTTTTTTTCTAATAACATTGTTAAACCAACAGCCACCGCTAAAAATGTTTTGCCTGTTCCAGCTGGTCCAGCAGAAATTATTATTTCTTTTTGTCTTAAAGCCCTTACATAATCTTTTTGTTTCTCAGATCTTGGAATTATTGATTTTTTTGGAGTTTTAATTATATCCGTTATATTTGAATTTTTAACTTTTTCATTAATCATAAACTGATCGACTGATGACAAAATATCTTTTTGCTCAATATTTCCATTATTTATGAATTGATTTACTAAAAATTGAATTGCATTTTTTATTATCTCATTCTTTTCTGGAGATGATTTTATAAGTATTGAGTTACCTCTCGAATAAAGACTTGCTCCAGTAATTTTTTCTAGTTCCTTTAAGTTTTTATTGAACTCACCCGCTATTCCCATCAACAAATCATTTTCATGAAAAATGACACTTAAAGAATTATTTTCTGAATAAACAAATTTAAGTTGAGATTGAATATCTTTTTTAACTGAATTGCTCAAGTTTATGCCACTCTCTGTTCTGATCTATTTATAACTTCACCAAATAGAGTATTCCGGTTACTTTGTTTTATTTTAACCTTTATTACTTTACCCACATCGTCACCATTACCATCAAATATCACTGGAGTCATGTATTCAGATCTTCCAAAAAACTTTGTTTTATCTTTTGTTCTATTTTCTACAAGAACATTAATTTCTTTATTTTCTAAGGATTTATTCATCTTTATTTGATTATCAAATAATTTATTTTGTATTTTTTCCAATCTTTTAAATGATATATCTTTATTAATTAATTCTAAATTTGAAGCAACTGTACCTGGCCTTGGACTAAATATAAATGAGAAAGAGTTGATAAATTCTATATTTCTAATTAGTTCAAACGTTGCATTAAAATCTTCTTTATCTTCACCGGGATAAGCAATTATAAAATCACTAGAAAATTTTATAGAAGGGTTGATTTTTTTTAATTTTTCATAAATTTTTATGTAATCACTTATTAAGTGATTTCGATTCATCAGTTTTAAAACTTTATCTGATCCGCTCTGTACCGGTAAATGAATTAGAGGCATCAACTTTTTTGAAAATTTATAGACGTCTATTAAATCATTAGTCATATCTTTAGGATGTGATGTTGTATATCTTATTCTTTTAATTTCTGAAATTTTTTCAATTTCAAGAATCAAATTTGACAATCTAAAATTTCCATTTTGATATGCATTAACATTTTGACCTAATAAAGTAATTTCGCTAGCTCCATTTTCAGCTAAAACTTTGGCCTCATCTAAAATTTCTTTATATGGTCTTGAATATTCGGGACCTCTTGTATAAGGAACAACGCAAAAATGACAAAACTTATCACAACCCTCTTGGATAGTTAAAAAGGATGAAACCTTGCTAGAATTATTTTTAATTTTATTTAAATAATTAAACTTTGCTTCAGCGTCAAAATCTGTTTCCTCAAGTCTTTTTTGTTTATTCAAAAATTCTTCAATTTTATCATTTATTTTATGATACGCTTGAGGGCCAATAACTAAATCAATATACGGTTCTCTTTTTAACATTTCGTCATTTTCAGCTTGAGCAACACATCCAGCAACTATAACAAAAGGTTTTTTTTTCGATCTAAAGTTTTTTTTAACTCTTCCAATGTCATGATAAATTTTTTCTTTAGCCTTATCTCTAATATGACAAGTGTTTACTAAATAACAATCAGTATCCTCAAGATTATCTGTCCTTTCAAAGCCAATTTTTTTAACGCTATCAAATATACGATTTGAATCGTACTCATTCATTTGACAACCAAAAGTTTTAATAAATATTTTTTGACTCATTTATTGAGGTTTTTTTTTGACCCCATATAGTTCCAATTTATGGTCGACTAATTTGTAACCATATTTTTCAGCTACTTTTTTTTGAAGTTTTTCTATTTCATCATCAACAAATTCTATTATTTCACCTGTTTTAATATCAATTAAATGATCGTGATGACTTTCTACCATTGCTTCATATCTTGCTTTACCACCTTTAAAATCATGTTTTGCAAGAATTCCTGCCTCCTCAAATAATTTTACAGTTCTGTAAACTGTTGCAATACTAATTTTAGGATCAATTTTAGATACTCTACTATACAGCTCATCTACATCTGGATGATCTGATTCTCCATATTCCGCTTTAGACTCGGATAAAACTTTTGCAATTATTTTTCTTTGATCTGTAAGTTTTACACCTTTAGATAAACATTTTTGTTCAATTGTATCTGACATTCTTAATTTTAACTTATATAAATAGGTTTAATCAAATTTTTTTTAACTTTAAATTTATCGCATAGATTGGGAATATTTTCATATTTAATCTCATTTTCTGCGACAAAATCCTTAAAACTATAACAATAATAGTCAATTTTTTGTGATAAGTGGATGGCTTTAACTATCGAAAGTGAATTTCTAATCCCAGCAAAGCTCCCCGGACCTCTATTTACATACATAGTTGAAATATTATCGATTTTAAGATTTTTTGAATTCAAAAATTCATCTATCAAGATTATTAATTTTTCATAATTAGTTTTGCTATTTTCGTGTGTAATATTATAAATATTATTATTACTAATGATCATTAAAAAAATACTTTTATCAGCAGCATCAATAATAAATTTTATCATTTTTATTTTTTTGTTTTTAGTAAATTCTAATGCAGAGGATAATAAAAGCAAATATTATTCAGAAGACCAGGGTGTGGTAGCAATTATGTATCATCGTTTCAACGAGTCTAGATATCCATCTACTAATATCCAAATGAATATTTTTAGAGAACATATGAAATTAGTTAAAAACTCCCAATTCAATTTTTATGATCCTAGAAAATTTGAAGCTGAATTTGATATTCCAAAAAAACAAAAGAAAATTTTGCTAACTATAGATGATGCGTTCAAATCTTTTTATGATGAAGCGTGGCCATTGTTAAAATCTGAAAAAATTCCTTTTATATTATTTGTGTCAACTGAACCTGTTGGAAAAAATGGATATATGACTTGGGATCAAATCAAAGAAATATCAAAAAGTAATTTTGCAATGATTGGTCACCATTCTCATTCTCATGAATATTTAATTGATAAATCAGATAAAGAATTTGTATCAGATATAGAAAAAGCAAATAGTTTATTTCTTAAAAACTTGGGATATGTTCCAAGCTTATTCTCATACCCTTTTGGTGAATATTCTAAATTTATGAAAGATTATATATCTAAAAACTTTAAATTATCTTTTGGTCAGCATTCTGGTGTGATTGATGTTAATAAAGAAAAATTTGAACTCCCTAGATTTCCAATCAATGAAAAATACGGGGAAATAAAAAGATTTAAATCAATAATAAATTACTTTCCTTTTGAATATCAAAAACTTAAACCTGAGGAAAAAAAATTAAGTAAAGAAAATAATCCACCTGTTTTTAGTGTAAAATTTTTTGATGAACAAAAATATTTAGATAACATAAATTGTTATTCAAATGAAGGTGATAAATGGGAAAAGTCCAAAACAAGTATTAAAAATAATACTTTATCAATAAGTTTTAGAGAGGCGTTTAAACCAAGACGTGGAAGAATAAATTGTTCTTTAAACGATAATGGCAAGTGGCGATGGTTTGGAGTTCAATTTATTATTGATCAAAATTAAATTAAACTTTCTAATTCAATACTTGATGGAAGTAATTTTGCATCATCAAAATCTTTCAAATTATTCTGTTCAATAATTTGCTTTAGGACTTCTACGTATTTTTCTCCTGTCTCAGCATATTCATTAAGATATTTAACAAGTATCAAGCTATCTAATGGTTTTCCGCTATCTCTTAATTCTGCTCTTGCTTGTCTTAAATTTCTATATGATGAATGTGTATTTAAATTTCGTTGGTAGGCTCTGACAGATGCTTGTAAAACATTAAACCTCATTACCTTATGACCTTGATCCTTATCAGCATCCTTGGGTTTTAAACCCTGGCCTGACCAAGTCCACTGCCCAAATAATGCATTACCCTCTTGTGCAAATCTTGATGTTCCCCAACCAGT
>TARA_B100001057_G_C22870673_1_pt1 | contig 12208 bp, 15 predicted proteins | sample TARA_B100001057 | Tara Oceans TARA_B100001057 (sample SAMEA2621839) | marine metagenome | biome: marine biome (ENVO:00000447); feature: surface water layer (ENVO:00002042); material: "saline water (ENVO:00002010), including plankton (ENVO:xxxxxxxx)" | depth 5 m | reverse complement strand
GGACAAGGCTTTATCTATGCATCTTCAATAGTTGTAGCAATGAAAAAACTAAAACTAAAAGAAGATGAAGACGGCAACAAGATAAGTGAAGTGCGTGGAATTCGTGCAGGTTGCAAAGTAATGAAGACACGATATGCAAAACCTTTCGAAGGTGTACAAGTTAAAATTCCATATGAAACAGGCATGAATCCTTACAGTGGATTGCTTGAATTATTTGAGAAAAAAGGACTTGTTATCAAGTCAGGTAATAGACTTGCATACACAACACTAGACGGTGAAGAATTATTAGATTACCGTAAAAAATGGACTGGAGAACTTCTCGACAAAGTAATGTCAGACTACCTTATAAAAGAGCAGACTGTGGTAAATACCCAGGAAACTGCCGATCAAGAAGCAGTGGTTGAAGAGATTACCGAGGAGTAAAATATGGACGAAAGTCAAATTGTAGACATTTGGTTAGTGTTTAAAGATTCAATTGAACCTAAAAAAGTTGAAACTGTAGCAGAGCGTTTTGTTGATATATGTGCTGATTATGGCACGTCTGACGATACATTTCGCGAATCGCTTGGTTCATGTACAGAGTTAGATAATGCAATCAATTACTATCTTGACGATGAATGGGATGACGATGATGACTACAATAACGAGTGGGAAGACTAATGGGCTGGTACTCAGAAGTAAGTAGAGATGTTGCTAAGATTCCAAACGCTGTTGCATTTTTTGAAGCAGAGCTAGAAGAAGCAAGAGTGGAATGTAAACTTAGTGGCAACTTAGAGCGAGCTTCTGCGTCTATGCCAGGTATTGTTGAGCATCGCTTTAATCAATTACAAGAGATTGAAGCGATACTCAATTACCTTAATATTGAACTACGTAGATTGCGTAGTTCTTATTTTAAAAAATATCTTGAAAACTATCAACGTGCTTTATCAAGTAGAGATGTAGATAGATATGTTGACGGCGAAGCAGACGTAGTTGACTATGAAAAGATTATTAATGAATTTGCATTGTTGAGGAATAAATGGTTAGGTGTGCTAAAAGCACTTGATCAGAAACAGTGGCAGATCACAAATATAACTAAACTGCGTGTTGCAGGTATGGAAGACGCCAGTCTTTAAGCAACATAGTTAAGTGCGTATATAAATATCTTTATGAAACGCATTGTATTAGTGACAGGTGGATTTGATCCACTACATTCTGGACATATTGAATATTTTAAAGCTGCCAAGGAGTTAGGTGACGAGCTTTGGGTAGGCTTGAATAGTGACGAATGGTTAATAGCTAAAAAAGGCCAAGCCTTTATGCCATACGAAGAACGTGTACAAATTATACGCAATTTAAAAATGGTTGATAATATTGCAATATGTTACGGCGATGCAGACACTAACGATGCATGTGGTGCAATTCATCATGTAAAGTCAGTAAATCCTATGAATACAAAGATAATTTTTGCGAACGGCGGTGATCGCAAACCTGGAAACGTTCCAGAACAAAATGTATACGAGGAAGATGCAAATGTAGAATTTGCATGGGGAGTAGGAGGAGACAACAAGAAAAATTCTTCAAGCTGGATATTACAAGAATGGAAAGAACCTAAGACAATCAGGACATGGGGGTATTATAGAGTGTTACATGAAAACGGACCTGGAGTAAAAGTTAAAGAACTTACTGTTGAACCAGGAAAAAGACTTAGTATGCAAAAACATGAAGAACGTAGCGAACATTGGTTTGTAAGTGAAGGTACTGCTCATGTTTATACTCTGAATGTAAGTTCAGATGCAGAGTTGCGTGGTATATATACTGAACATCAAAGTTTGCATATTCCATGTAATGAATGGCACCAATTAGCAAACGAATCAGATAAACCTTTAAAGATTGTAGAAATACAATATGGTACAAATTGTGTGGAGGAAGACATTGAGCGGATATAAAATAAAAGTTTTTATAGGATATGATAGTAGAGAAGATATTGCTTATCAAATTGCAAAACATAGTATTGAACAAACCTGTAAGTATCCAGAGCAACTAGAAATTGTTCCGTTGAAACTAAAAGACTTAATAAAAGACGGACATTATACTAGAGATGTTGATCCTTTAGCAAGTACAGAATTTACATTTAGCAGATTTTTGTTACCTCATCTTTGTAATTATGATGGATGGGCTTTGTTTATAGATTGCGACTTTTTATTTAGAACTGACATACGGAAACTATTTCAAATTAAAGATGATAGATACGCAGTAATGTGTGCCCAACATGATTACACTCCTAACGAAACTACTAAAATGGATGGTAAAGAACAACATATCTATCCACGTAAAAACTGGAGTTCAATGGTATTATGGAACTGTGCTCATCCTGCAAATAAAGTTGTTACAAAAGAACTTGTAAATAATCCTAATACTACTGGCCAATACTTGCATAGATTTAGTTGGTTAGACGATGAAGACATTGGACGATTATCACATGAATGGAACTGGCTTGCAGGCTGGTATCAAGAACCTATGGACGGAGAGCCTAAAGCTATACATTACACAGAAGGTGGCCCGTGGTTTAAGGAATACGAACGATGTGAATATGCTGTAGATTGGTTGCTGGCAGAAAAACAATATAACCGAAAAAAAAGTAAAGAAATAAAACAAACTAAAGAAACCGGACCTTTGAACAATTTATCTCCAGAGAAGGAACAGCTTTGTGAAGATTTATTAGAATTTACAATTGATCCTGAAGGATTGTTTTATGGAAAGACATTTAACACAATTAAAGGAAAGGCTGAAAAATTCATGAGTGAAAAGATTGCGGCTATTGATAGTACTGGCGGATTTTCTAATCCTCAAGGGTTGCCTTTTGATCCTATACTTGCATCATTTGTAAAAGGATCAGGAGGTGTATGTAGTAATTGGGATAGAGAAAAAGACACAGATCGAGCTCTTGTTATAAGAGGCTTAGGTGGCGGAAGTAGAAAAGCTCTTCACTATTGTTGGAAAACAGGTAGGACTTACTATGCTATAGATACAGGTTACTTAGGTAATATAAAAAACAAATACCTACATCGTATAACAAAAAATGGCCTACAATATACAGGACCAATTAAAATACGTCCAAATGATAGAGCTAGAAAATTTGGGTACCGGTTTAAAAAATTCAAACCAGGTAGTAAAATATTAATTTGCCCTCCTAGTGTAAAAGTTATGGAAGTATGGGGTGAAAATTTAGACGCTTGGTTAGATCGCACTGTAAAAGAATTAAAAAAATATACGGATAGGGAAATTGAAATTAGAAGAAAACCTAGCCGTACTGATAGAATTAGTACAGACACCATACAAGATGCGTTAGCAAATGATGTACATTGTTTGGTTACCTATAACAGTATCGCAGCCTGTGAGGCTCTAATGGAAGGTAAACCAGCATTAGTATTAGGCAATAATGCAGCCAGTGTAATTGCTGAAACGGAAATACAAAACATAGATGCACCAAGGATCCCAGATAGGGAAACTATGGAGGCATGGATTAGTAATTTAGCATACTGTCAATTTACAACTGAAGAGATGAAAAGCGGGTTTGCTTGGAGGACAGTCAATGAAACTTGTGAGTTACCTGAGTGGCATCCCACCGCAGAATAACAACAAAGAAAAACCATTAATTTTACAATATATGGTTAACGGTGTTAACCATGTAGGCGATCTTGGCATATGCCATATGGGTATGAATCTTGTTGATTGCGATGTAGCATTACTCCAAGGATTTACGCATCCTAATGGTAAAGATTTACCTCATCTTAAATTAAGAACAAGAGTTGTTGAACATCAAAAGATGATGGGTAATAGAACTTTGATAGCAGATAGTAATTTATTTCTATATGCAAAGCCTGATAATTTGCCACATAATTATTTAAGATACAGTTATGATGGTGTATTTAAAAATACAGGATTTTATTTTGATAAAGACATCGATCCTAATCGCTGGAGAAAATTAAGCGAAGATTTAAACATTAGATTGAAAGATTATAGAACAAACGGTAATTATATTCTAATTCCTTTACAACGCAACGGCGGATGGAGCATGCGTAATTTACCTGTAATGGATTGGCTTAAAAGAACAATATTAGAAATTAGAAAATTTAGTGATAGGCCAATTGTTGTAAGAGGACATCCAGGAGATAAAAAAGTACCATTGTACCTACAACTAAATGAACCTAATGTTACAATTAGTCCTTGGAAAAAACCTATTTTACAAGATTTACAGAATGCATGGGCTGTAGTAACCTATAATAGTAGTCCAGGAGTTGTTAGTTTAATAGAAGGTGTGCCTGTGTTTGCAATGGATCCAGATCCTAATTATAGTCAGTACCATCATGTCGCAAACACAACATTTAAGCGTTTAGAAGACCCTAAGATGTTTGATCGTCAAGAATGGATCGAAGGACTTGCAATGTGTCATTGGAAGTTTGAAGAACTACGCAGTGGTGAAGCTTGGGAATTTATGCGTAATTATGTACGCCAGTAACTTTCTGTTCTGTTAGAAACCATTATGTCACTAGTTTTGCTTTTACCTTGATTTTTACGATCGCCCTTCATATGATCTATCCATCTTCCTAATTCTGTGTTAATTAACGGATGACCTCCACCGCCAGTCTTTGCTTCTTTCAAATACATATGTTCACTGTAATCTAACACATTAGGATGTTGTTGCTTCATACGATTTAATATTTCTCCAAATATAAAACTATCGTGCCACTCTTCCATTAAAAATATTCCGTTTTCTGCATCTTCGTATACACGCTCAAACTCACGTAAAAAGTCTAAGCAGATTGGATCTTTTAAATTCATTCCGTAAAATCCACATTCTGGCCAAGTTTGTGAGCCTTTACCTCTACCAACATATGTCAGCCATTTGTCATTAGGTAGCAGTTCAGAAAAATCTTTGTGGTCCCAATAACTATGTACAACAGTATCTGCATCCATCCAGACTAACCAATCGTCTGCTTTAGAAGCCGCATCAAATACAGCGTAGGTTTTATTTGCAAATCTTATTGCGTCCCACTTAAATTTCTTATGCCAATCTCTTGGACGTTTTGCTTTTATGTTTTCTGGTGGGATACCGTTTGCTTTAGGAACATTTTTCCATGTCTCTTTAAAATATGATAACTTTTCTAATACATGCTCTGCAGGTATAATACTAATAGAATCTTCATCTGGGTTGACAGGTGTGCAATTCTCAGTATACACTTTTAATTTAATATCAGGATGTACATGTTCTGCCCAACTGTCTAAAAAACGCTGTCCATACAACTCTAATCCCGGTTTATGAAATGTAGTAACCACAGTTATTTGCTTCATAGTTAATCCTTTGTAAATAGTATACTAGGAGTATTTAAGCATGATTTTTAGTTTATGGACAGATAATGGCGCAATGAACAGTAAGCCTGTATTTGCGGCTTTTGAAAAAAGTTTAAAGGATGCAGGTTGTAATGTAGTGCATAATACACTAGATGCTGATGTAGCAGTAATTTGGAGTGTTCTATGGCACGGCAGAATGGCACAAAATAAAAAAGTGTGGGATGATTTTCGTAGCAAAGGAAAACAAGTTATTGTATTAGAGGTAGGTGGTATACAACGAGGTCATACATGGAAAGTTGCATTAAACGGTATAAACGGCGAAGCCTATTTCGGCGACATGGGCCAAGACGATAGCAGAGCAAAACAATTAGGGCTAGAATTAAATGATTGGCAACGTAATGTAGATGGAGACATCATTATATGTTGTCAGCATGACAAAAGTCATCAATGGCGTATGATGCCACCTGTAGCACGTTGGGTAGGAGAAGTAATAGATGCTTTGCGTATGTATACAGGTAGAAGAATTGTTGTTAGACCGCACCCTAGAAATATGCTTACAGCAATAGAACATGAATGGACAAATGTTGTACGTGCCAATCCTATGCACATACAAGGTAGTTATGATGACTTTGACTTTGATCCAAAAAATGCTTGGGCAGTGATAAGTTGGTCTAGTAATCCAGGTCCCCAGTCAGTTATTAAAGGTATTCCTGCGTTTACAGGTCCAGAAAGTTTAGCATACCTAGTATCTAATAAAAATTTATCAGATATAGAAAATCCAAAATACTTTGATAGACAGGATTGGTTTAACAATTATGTGTGGACAGAGTATACTTTAGACGAAATAACACAAGGTATAGCATTTAATCGATTGACTTCTAAGCTATAATTTGTTATTATAATACTATGAAACAAAAAAACACAATAGAACGTTGTCTTGAAATATTAGCAGGTTTTGATGATGTATGCAATGTTGATCGTAATCAAATTAAATCTAGCGATATAAATTTAATACAAAGTTTAGGAAGACAAGTACTACGTGGCATTCCTTTAACAGATAGACAATACGATTTAGCGGTTGTAAAGTGTAATGATTATTATGATCTATTATTTAAATTTGGTATGGATAAAACAGTTTTTGAAAACTTACGCTTGCCGCTTAGAGAAATAGATCGAAGTAAATGGGTACGTAAAGTAGAACACAAAGGCGAAAATTGTTTAGGTGTAAGATTTACATTTAATAAAAAACTTATAGAATTATTAGAAAAAACAAGAACAAAAGAAAAGGCATATGACAGGGAACTTAAAATACATTACTTTCCTTACAATGAACAAAGTATTTTCACAGTAATGCAATTACTAGAAGGTAAACATTTTGAAGTGGAGGAAAGTATACAAAACGTGTACAAGGAACTACTACTAATGAAAAATAATAAAAAAGATCACGTGCCTGGAATATATGGATTAAAACTACGCAATTTTTCAAGCAAAGCGATAGATGTTATGATTGAGGATATAGGCGAGCCTACAAAAAAGAATCTTCCTATATTCGCAGATAGAAAAAATATATACGGCGTTGGACATATAGACGAAGATGATTTAAATGAAAGTGGACAAGGTTTAAATGTTTTAACAAATAAAATTATTCGTAGAACAAACACACAAATTTTTGTTAACAAATCTACTTACAATTATAATATGCTTGCTGAAACATTACTTGAACTATTTAGGTATCCTATACTTGTTGTGTGTAATGATAAATTTAAATTAAATGATATACATCCTTTTTACGAAACATTCAAAGGTGTATTTCAAGAAGATAGCTTTAGCGTATTATTTAGAGAAGAAAATGACACAGCCGAAGGACAAGAAATAAACAATTATATAAAAGATAAAAAACTTAATTCGCCACTTGACACAACATCAAAACTTGTGTATATTAAAGGTGATAAAATACCAAAACCTTTACTAGTAAATGAATGGAGGCCAAGAGCAGTAGTGCTATCCGGAAGTAAAATGAGCAATGGTAAATTAAGAACCTATCTAAACGACTGTGATCTTATTATACATTATGATACTGACATAAGTCCTTTTCATAGAGACGTAGAAAAGATTTAATGGCAACTTGTAAACTAATAATAGAAGATGAAGTAAACATCAAGATAGAAGGACTAGAGGTAGACGTTCGACGCAAACTTGCAAACGCTTTAAAGTTTGAAGTGCCTTATGCACGTTATATGCCACAATATAAACTAGGACGCTGGGATGGTAAGGTTGCTTTCTTTGGCATTGGTGGCACAGGCTATGTAAATCATCTTGATACTATTGTTAGTGTACTTGAAAAGAATCGTGTAGAGATTGTTGACATTGAGGACAGACGACATCCTATAAAACTTAACTTCCAACCTATTACTGAAAACTATTGGAAAGATCAAGATATACGTTGGCCTGCAGGACATCCAGCAGAAGGCGAACATATCATTTTACGTGATTATCAAGTTGAAGCGATAAATAATTTTTTAAACACTCCACAAAGCCTGCAAGAGATTGCAACTGGCGCAGGTAAAACTATTACAACTGCAACACTAAGTCATATAGCGGAAGAACATGGACGAACACTTGTCATTGTACCAAATAAAAGTCTTGTCACTCAAACTGAAGAGGACTACATTAATTGCGGGCTGGACGTCGGCGTATACTTCGGTGATAGGAAAGAGTTGGGCAAGACTCACACAATATGCACATGGCAGTCGTTAAACATTTTAGATAAGAAATTTAAAGATGGCAGTGCAGTATTAAGCCTTGCAGAGTTTCTTGAAGGCGTAAGCACAGTAATAATTGACGAAGTGCACCAAGCAAAGGCAGAAGTACTCAAGACGTTGCTTACACGCAATTTACGTAACGCTCCTATACGATGGGGCCTAACAGGCACAATCCCAAAAGAAAAATTTGAATTTGAAAGTATACATGCAAGCATTGGTCCTGTAATAGGACAAATTAGTGCAAAAGAATTACAAGACAAAGGTGTGCTATCCCAATGTCATGTGAATGTTGTTCAACTTATTGACACAGTAGTTCACAGAGATTATCAATCAGAATTAAAATATCTTGTAACAGATAAAAACAGAGTTACATACTTAGGTAAGCTACTAAACAAAATTAAAGAAGACGGTAATACACTGATATTAGTTGATCGAATTAGTGCTGGCGAAATGTTACAAGAACTTATACCAGACAGTACATTTGTTAAGGGCGATGTAAAATTAAAAGACAGAAAAGATACGTATGATGAAATACAAGAAGCAACAAACAAGGTTATTATAGCAACCTATGGAGTTGCGGCAGTAGGAATTAATATTCCACGGATATTTAACTTAGTTTTAATTGAACCTGGAAAAAGTTTTGTTAGAGTCATACAAAGTATTGGTAGAGGCGTAAGAAAGGCAAAAGACAAAGACTTTGTACAAATATGGGACCTTACAAGTACCTGTAAATTTGCAAAAAGACATTTAACACAAAGAAAAAAGTTTTACAAAGAAGCACAATATCCGTTTACAATAGAAAAGGTAGATTGGCATTAATTGGTTGACTTTTGGGTAAGTCTTTGTTATAATTAACAAAATTAAGGATACTCAATGCATATATTAAGTTTAGAAAACAAAGCGTTTTCACTTACTAATTTACCTGATGAACTAGAAGATGATGTAAGGTTTGCAATACTAGATAACTCAGACCCTAAAGAGCCAGACTTCTTTTTTATCCCACTAATATTTTTAGAATCTTTTAGTGCGCCTGCTATGGTAATGGAAATCAACGGACATGAAATAATGATGCCCGTAGATTGGAGCATAGCAGTAGGTGATAGCCAAACTGGTAACGATATAGAAATACTACCACTAACTAGTATTAACGATAGAGGATTTGAATCATTTTTATTCAATCCTTTAACAAGTTTTAAAACTGATTTTGGTAGTATAGAAATAACAAATTTTTACAATGACGTCAAGTGGTACTTTCCAAAATTAAAAAATGGTCAGCTACTAGGAGTACCGATCACAACTGGTGAAAATCCTCTTTGTGCATTTTTTATTAAAGATGTAAGTAGACAAAGTGAATTGATCGATTACGGAAAATTATTATGAATAAAAAGATTACAATACTTACAACGTTTAGTGATAAAGGATATGAAGTATATGCTAAACACTGTATTAGTAGTTTACAAAAATATCTCTCAGATGATGTAGAAATGATAGTGTATACAGATACACCACGTGAGTTCAATAAACCTAATTGGACAAATAAAATTTTAGAAAAAGAAGTTCCTGAACTTACAGTATTTAAAAATAGAAATTTATACAAAACAGTACCTGAAGGAACAAAAGGTTTTATTTGGGATGGTGTAAGATTCAGTCATAAAAGTTACGCTTGGTGTCATGCAGGATTAAACACAGACAGTGATATTGTAATTTGGTTAGATGCAGATACAGAAGTAATAGAACATATTGACATTAATTATCTTACAAAATTTATGCCAGACGGATTTGTGTCCAGTTACCTTGGTAGGCCTGGTAGATATACAGAGACCGGTTGGCTTGCTTGGAACATGCAACATCCGGATAGTAAAAGTTTCTTTAAACGTTTCAAGCAATACTATGACGAAGATCTTATATATAATCTCAAAGGATTTACTGATTGTCATGTATATGATGCTGTTAGACAGGAGTTTGAAGAAGATGGAATACAGTCATATAATATAACAAAAGATATGCCTAAGGATGTTTTTAATCAAGCATTTAAAGGTTATATGACTCACTATAAAGGCCCTGATAAAACAAACAGGGAAAAATATTATAGTAAAGCTATACGTAGAAAGATAAAAGGTTAGGAGACTAAAATGAAAGCAGGAAAAATTTGGGGACAAACTGAATTGATCCACGCTAATGGCGTATTAGAATTTCACCGCATTGAGTACAAAGCGGGTTACAAGTGTTCCGAACACGAACATCAGTACAAGTGGAATGGGTTCTATGTTGAATCTGGAAAGATGCTTGTGCGTGTTTGGCAAGACGGAGATCAAGACGGTTTGGTTGACGAAACTGTTCTTGAGGCAGGAGACTTCACACAAGTGAAGCCAGGCAAGGTCCATCAATTTGAAGGTTTAGAAGACGGTGTCGCTTTTGAACTATATTGGGCTGAATTTAATCACAACGACATAGTTCGTCGTACAGTCGGCACCCAAACTTAACTGTGGAAGGAGATTGAAAATGACATCAAAGATTTATGATTATACAGATAATGAATTAAAAGAATTAATGACCACTGTCCAGAAAGATGGCTGGGCTATATTCTACGAACAGTGGATGAACGAAGGACAATTTACAGATATTTTTAAACGTACAGGTTCTTGTGAGGCACCAGGACAGTTTATGAACGATCCAGATTACCCAGAGATATTTAGGGTGAGCGGCGAAAGAGATGAAAAAGGCGCTAGAATTGGTATGTTTGGTGATGGCGAATTAGGATGGCACAGCAACGGAAACGGCAGATCCTTTGTTGATAAAATACTAATTGGATTGTATTGCGTAGTAGGTGATCCAAATACTACTCTTAGTATATGCAATACTAGTACACCGTATTATGATATGAGTGATGACGAACGTGCATATTATGAAAGTATTATAGTTAAAATCAAGTTCAAAGATAAAACTATGCGAACTTTTGATGAAGACGATCCTTACTTAGAATTAGCTAAAAAAACTCCTGGTAGTATTAGGCCTCTAATAGGAACACACCCACATAATGATCTTAAGTATTTTTATTTTCCATTTCACTTTATATGCGAAGCATGGGAAGGTGATAAAAAAATAGATCATGAAGAACTTATTGAAGGATTGAAGCCAAAGATATTTAAAAGCAAATATCAAGTACACCATATATTCCAACCAGGCGATTTTATTCTTATGGATCAATTTACTTCTCTGCATAGAAGAACACCAATAGGTGGCCCTGGTAGATTACTATGGAGAGTGGCTAGCGATTATATGAATCTATTTGATTAATATGGAACTGTGCAGTCATAACTATTTAGAATTACTTAAAAGCGTACACAACGCTCATGCAAGAGGTTTTGGCAACAAGAAGAAAAAAATTAAAGAGTTCGAGGCTTGTATAAAAAAATGGAAGCCTCGATCTATTTTAGATTTTGGTTGTGGCAAGGGAGCATTGCTCCAAATGATTAGAGAAAAATATCCGCATATACATTGTTTAGGATATGACCCAGCAGTTAAAATATACGATCAATTACCACAACAAAAATTTGATGTAGTATTTTCAAATGATGTACTTGAACATGTTGAACCATTATATCTTGATAGTGTGTTACAATTTATTGAACAACAAAGTGAAAAACATGTTTGGCTAAGAATAGATACACAACCTGCAACAAAAATTTTATCTGATGGGCGTAATGCACATTTAATAATCGAAGAAGAAGCATGGTGGAGAGAACGTATAGAATTTGCTATGAATATGAAAATTGTAGACATGTATACAAATAAAAAACAAAGAATAGATGTGGAACTTACACATGGGTAAATTAATACCTGGACAAGCATTAATTTATGAAAGAGCAGACGGTGTAGTATACGCTAGGTATAGAGATAAGCCAGAAATAGAAAGATGGATAGTAGGAGGTGATCCAGGAGGAGTAGCAAGAGCACAGGGCAAATTATTAGATTATAGCGAGTGGCAAAATCTTTGCGACCTTGCACAAACAAATCAAACTCTAAAAAAGTTACTTAACAAATTAGTAATAACATACTATATGGTAAAGGAGAATAAATGATAATATCAGATGAAGAAGTTTTGTTATTGA
>TARA_B100001057_G_scaffold164191_1_pt1 | contig 12211 bp, 12 predicted proteins | sample TARA_B100001057 | Tara Oceans TARA_B100001057 (sample SAMEA2621839) | marine metagenome | biome: marine biome (ENVO:00000447); feature: surface water layer (ENVO:00002042); material: "saline water (ENVO:00002010), including plankton (ENVO:xxxxxxxx)" | depth 5 m | reverse complement strand
ATTATTGGTATCCTTTCTACAACTCCAAATATAAATTTAAAAATATATGGTGATAAATCTTTGAATAAAAGGAGTATGAAAAAATTGATTTTATTGATGAACAAATTTGGTGCAGAATTTTCTCCAAAAAATAAGTTTTTCTTTCCTTTAAATATTTCTTCTTCAAATTATCCAATTGGGATATCTTATGAGTCTGGTACATCAGCCCAGTTAAAAAGTGCTGTAATTCTAGCAGGCTTAAATTCATATGGGGATACAGAAATAACAGAAAAATTTAAAAGCAGAGATCATACAGAAAACATGCTTAAGATAAACAAAAGTGCAATTAAAATAAGCAGCGGAAATGTTAAAAAAATTAAAATTGTTGGAAAGGAAAACTTGAATAGATTTTCAATTAATGTTCCTGGGGATCCATCTTCTGCAGCTTTTTTTACAGCTTTAACTTTGCTCAAGAGCAACTCATACTTAAAAATTAAAAATGTTGGTTTAAATCCTACCAGGACTGGTTTTTATTTTCTTCTAAGAAAAAGCGGTGCAAAAATAGATTTTGTAAATGTAAGAAAAGTAAATAATGAAAAAATTGGAGATATTATTGTTAAAAGTAGTACTCTAAGACCTATAAATGCATCAAAAAAATATTATTTAAATACTACGGATGAATATCCGATCTTATTTATTATTTCAGCGCTTATTAAAGGAAACTCTTTTTTTTCTGGAATTTCAGATTTAAAAAATAAAGAAAGTGATAGAATAAAAGAAATGCAAAAGATTCTTACACAGATAGGAGTATCTTCAAAATTTAAAAAAGATAAACTAATGATTAAAGGTAAAAAATACAAAAATATTAAAAAAAAAGTAAAAGTTTCAGATCTTGGTGATCATAGAATTTGTATGTCGGCTGCTATTCTTGGTTTAGTAACAGGACTTGAAGTGAAAATTAAAAATTTTGAAACTGTAGGAACTTCTTCTCCAAGTTTTTTAAAAATAGTTAAACAATTAGGCGGATCATTTGAAAAAACAAATTTATAAGAGACTAATTATAAGTTGTGATGGTGGCGCTGCAAGCGGTAAAACAACTGGAGCAAAATTAATCGCTAAAAAATTTAATTTAAAATTTTTGTCTTCAGGTATGCTTTACAGATACGCTAGTTATTTAATTCTTAAGAATAAGCCAAAAAATCAAATTTCCTTTCTTAAAAAGAAATTCAAAAATATAAATTTAAAAAAATTAAATAAATTAGATCTTAATACTCAAGTTATATCTGATCATACTTCTAAAATTGCAAAAATTAAAAAAATAAGAAATATATTAAAAATTTTTCAAGTTTTGTTTTCAAAAAAATATAAGAAATGCATAATAGAAGGTAGAGATATTTCAACACAAATATTGCCTTTTTCTGATGTAAAATTTTTTTTTATATGTGATTTAAGAAACGCATCAAAGAGAAGGTTTAAAGATCTCAAAAAGAAAAATTATAGCATAAAATTATCCGAAGTTAAAAAATCAATAAAATTAAGAAATATGAGGGATAAAAATAGAAAACATAGTCCTTTACTCAAACATAGAGATGCGTTAGAAATCCAAACCGGAAAGTTAAATAAAAAACGTATGATTGAAAAAATGACAAAACATATAGATAAAGTGATGAACATATAATTATGTCCTCGGAACAAGAACAAAAACAATCAATAACAAATCCAAAATACAAAGAATTCAAATCTTTACTTGATGAAGATTTCAAAGAGAGAAAGCTCAAAGAAAACGAAATTATAAAAGCTACAGTTACAGAAATAACTAAAAATTTTGTTGTTGTCGACTGTAAAGCTAAAATGGAAGGCATGATACCAATCGAAGAATTTAAACACGATAAAGATTTTGATAAATTAAAAGTTGGTTCAACCGTTGAAGTATACTTAGAGAGAATTGAGAGTTTTAAAGGGGAGATAGTAATTTCAAGAGAAAAAGCTAAAAGAATGGTTGCTTGGAAGAAAATGGAAAAAATTTTTGAGTCACAAGAGGAGGTTACTGGCTTTGTAACGGGAAAGGTCAAAGGAGGATTTGTATGCACGGTTGATGGTCTTCCAACCTTCATGCCATCTTCTCAAATAGATGTAAGACCTCTAAAAAAAGTTGATCATTTAATGAATGTACCAATTAAAGTAATCGCAACGCGAATAGATAAAAAAAGAGGAAATGTTTGTACAAGCCGAAGAGCTGTATTGGAAAAAAGTAAAAACGCTGAGCTTAAAGAGGCACTCAAGAATTTAAAAGAGGGAGATATAGTTGAAAACGCAAAGGTAAAAGCAACTACCGACTGGGGAATATTTTTAGATATTGACGGTATAGACGCATTACTTCATGTCAGTGACTTGTCGTACGGAAGAGTAAAAAAACCATCTGATCTTGTTACTATAGGTCAAAATTTAAAAGTAAAAATTACAAAAATTGATAAGACGACGAATAGAGTGTCAGCATCAATAAAAGCATTAACCGAAGATCCTTATGAAAATCTATCTAAAAAATTTAAAATTGGAGAAATTTATGAGGGAACTTGCACAAAATTAATGGACTATGGAGTTTTCGTAAAACTGGAAGAAGGGATAGAAGGTTTAATTCATAATAGTGAATTATCTTGGCAAAATAGAAATGTGCAACCAAGTAAAGTCTTATCTCCGTCGCAAAATGTTAAAGTAAAAATAATAAACATCGATAAAGACGCAAAAAGAATATCATTATCTTATAAAGAAACTTTAGATAATCCTTGGACAAATGTTATGAATTCAGTAGGTCAAAAAGTAAAAATAAAAATTAAAAATATAACTGACAAGGCTATATTTGGTGAGTTAGACTCTGGATTAGTCGGTATGCTTCATTACAAGGAAATAAATTTTGATGAAAAACAAGAATATTTAAATACTTACAAGAAAAACGACATAATGGAAGTGAAAATTATAGAAGTCAAAGACGAAAAAATAAGATTTTCTAAAAGAGCTTTGGATAAAGATCCACTCGACTGGTTTAAAGAAAATAACAAAAAGGTTGGAGATATTATTACAACTAGGGTCCATGAAGTTATGAAAACTGGAGTCAAAGTATCTGTGGACAATGAAAAGAAAATAATTGTTTCTATCAGAAAAGCTGATTTAGCAAAATCTTCGGCAGACGCAAGACCAGAAGTTTTTTCTCCAGGAAATGCTCTTGATGCAAAAATTACAGAACTAGACTTAGGTAAGAGAAAAATTAAATTAAGTGTTAAGGCAGCTCAAATTGATGAAGAAAAAAGCCTAGTAGCAAAATTTGGAGAAGGCGCAACTAAATCTGGAGCTACTTTAAAAGGAATTTTTGAAAAAGCTTTGGGAAGAAAAAGTGCAAAAAAAAAAGAAAAGTAATTGTCTAAGCCAGAAATAATTCAAATATTAAAAAAAAAATATTCTAATATCGGAAAAAAAAATTTAGAAAAAATATTTAACATTTTTTTTGACCAAATAACCACGTCTTTATTGAATAAAAGATCCATAGAAATAAGGTCTTTAGGAACTTTTTTTACAAAGGAAATTAAAGAAAAAAAACAAGCCAGAAATCCTAAAACAGGTGAAATGATATTCGTTCCAAAAAGAACCAAGATACGATTTAAGGCTAGTAAAAGACTGAGAGAACTAATAAATAGATAACTATGAGAAATATTTTTATTGCCTGTGACACAAGTAACATTCAAATAGCAAAAAAAATTATAAACCATTCACAAGTCAAATTAAAAGGTTATCAAATAGGTTATAAATTTGGGTTAGAGTTTTTTTATTCAAAAAATGGTAGAAAGTTCATAGAAAAACTTAAAATTAAGAATTTATGGTTAGATATTAAAACTTTTGATATCCCTAATACAAGTTCTGCAGTTATAAAATCGCTAAAAGACTTAAAAAATATTTCTTATATAACTGTTCATGTAAGTGGTGGCTCTCAGATGCTTAGAGCTATAAAAAAAGCAGCTAAAAAGTATAACAAAAGACTAAAAATTTTAGGTGTAACAGTTCTTACAAGTTTTACTAATTCTACAATTAAAAAAGTGGGGCATACAAAATCTATTAAGGATTTAGTAAGAAAACAGGCTTTGCTTGCAAAGAATACTAAAATGGATGGTATTGTTTGTTCTGCTCATGAATTAAAATTTGTAAAAAAAATTTGTAAAAGTATGGAAATAATTACTCCTGGAATAAGATTAAAGGGACAAGAATTAAATGATCAAAAACGAGTTATGTCGCCAAAAGAAGCTTTTAAAAATGGCGCAACATCTATTGTGATGGGGCGTAGTTTAATTAAAGGCAATATAAAGAATAATATCCAAAAATTAATAAAATCGTTAAACTAAACCTATGAAGTTAAAAGTTTGCGGTCTATCAAACCCTGTTGAAGTTCAAACTTGTGTAGATAACGATGTAAATTTCTGCGGATTCATTCTCAACTATCCAAAAAGCCACAGATTCATTTCTTATGAAAAAGCAAAAAATCTTTTAAGTATAAAAAAAAATGATGTGAAATATGTTGGTGTTTTAGTTAAACCTAGCTTGAAAGAATTAGAGAAATTTTCAGAACTTAATCTAGATTACTTTCAACTATATGGCCAATACGACAGTGAATCATTAATAAATATAAAAAATAAATTCAAAAAAAAAATAATCATTACTATACAGGTAAAAAATAATAGTGACACTGGGGCCTATAAAAAGGTAGAGGACGGATCAGATATTATTTTATGGGACAGCACTGGTTATGAAAAAAGTTTAAGTTGGAATTATAATTGGATTAAAAATATCAAAATTAAAGGTGAAAAAATGATAGCGGGAAATATAACAAAAGATAAACTAAGCAATTTGTCAAAAGTAGCTGATATTGTTGATGTCTCTGGCGCTTTGGAAACAAATAAAGTAAAAGATATAAATAAAATTAAAGAATTTATTAAGCATATTAAAATAATAAATAATGAAAATTAAAAAAGGTATACAACTAATAGATCAGCACGACAAAAATTTCATGTATGGTGGAAAATTTGGTGGGAATTTTATACCAGAAACACTGAAAAAACCTATAGACGATCTTACTGAATTATTTGAAAAATTGAGAAATGATAAAAAATTTTTAAAAGAGAGAGACCATTATTTTAAATCATACATAGGTGCTCCAACTCCATTTATAAAATTGGAGAATTTAACTGAGTATCTAGGAGGTGCTCAAATTTATGCTAAAGTTGTATCGGAAGCTAATGGCGGAGCTCACAAAATATACAATGCGACAGTACATTGTCTTATAGCAAAAAGGGCAGGTAAAAAATTTGTTGTGGGAGATACAGGTGCTGGTTACGCAGGAAAGATGCTGTCAATGGCAGCAAAAAAATTTGGTCTAAAATGTAAAATATTTATGGGTGCAAAAGATATTAAAAGACAACGACCAAATGTTGAAGCGATGAGAAAAAATGGAGCTATAATTGTACCTGTCACCACAGGAAGTCAGACATTAGTTGATGCTGTTAGTGAGTGTATGAGATATTGGGTTTCAAATTGTGACACAACACATATGTGTGTTGGGTCAACTGTAGGACCAAATATTTTTATTAAAATATGTGCTTGGAGTACCGCCCAGATATCTAGAGAGCTAATAAAACAAGTTAAAGAAGAATTTGGAAAAATCCCAAAAAAAATGAAGCTACTTAATTGTGTAGGTGGAGGAAGCTCTGCAATGGGATTTTGGAACGAATTTATGGAAACAGATGCTGAATTTGTTGGGATCGAAGCTGGGGGTCCAAGAAATAGTAAGTTACATGCTGCACCTTTAAGCAATAAATCTAAAATTGGAATATTACATGGGGCAGCTCAATATGTAATTCAAGATAAAGAAGGTCAAATAGGTTCCACTGAGTCTATTTCTGCTGGGTTAGATTATCCAGGAATTTCACCTTTACATTGTTTTTTGAAAGATGCTAAAAGAGCGAGATATACTTCTGTAAGTGATGAGGGAGCATTAAAAGCTTATCAATTAGTTTCAAGATTAGAAAATATCTCTCCTTCTCTTGAACCTTCTCATGCATTCTGTGAAGCAATTCGTCTTGCACCAAAATTAAATTCTTCTGAAATTATTATTGTTAATTCTTGTGGAGACAGTCTTAAGGATAAAGACATAATTAAACAAAAACTAGGTACCTACATAAGATGAAATCAAATATTGATCTAGCTTTTCAGAAGTGTAAAAATGAAAAAAGAGCAGCTTTAATTACATATACAGTTGCAGGCGACAACACTAAAAATAATTCTTTAAATATATTGAATACTATTTCTAAACATGCCGATATTCTTGAGCTTGGCTTCCCACACAATACACCTATAGCAGATGGAGGGCAAATTCAGGAAAGTTCTCATCGAGCATTAAAAAATGGCATAAAAATTAAAGATGTTTTCAATATTGTAAAAAAATTTAAAAACTTAAATCCCAATAAACCATTAATTATGATGGGATATTATAATATTATTTATCAAATTGGTGAAAATAAATTTCTGAAGAATTGCAAAACATCAAAAGTGGATGGCCTTATAATAGTTGATTTACCTTATCCGGAAAACAAAACTTTTGCACAAAAATGTAAAGAAAAAAATATAAATTTTATACAGCTGTTATCCCCTACTACATCTAAAGATAGAATGAGAAAGATTATAAGAGACTCTCACAATATGATTTATTACATCTCGATGTTATCTACCACTGGAGGTAGACTTAAAGTTTCACCCAAAAAAATCATTAAAAATTATAGTATAATAAAAAAAATTAATAAAAAAAAAAATATTGTAATAGGTTTTGGTATAACTAATAAAACTATAGCAGCGTTAAAAAAGGCTGATGGACTTGTTGTTGGTAGCCAATTATGTAAATCTATTACAAATTCCTTGAAAAAACGCCTCAATCCTGCCAAAGTGCTGGATAAAGTGGTATATAATTTAAAAAGTAAAATTGTATGAACTGGATTTCTAAATTTATAAAACCGAAAATTAAATCGCTCTTTAAAAAGAAAACTTCCTCTTCAGATGAAACACTATGGATTTCTTGTGAGTGTAAAAATTTAATCTACAAAGAGGATTTTAAAACAAACTTTTATTGTTGTACAAAATGCGGTGCACACCATAAGCTTCCATGTAAAGAGAGGTTTAAGTTGTTTTTTGATAACGGTGATTACGAAATTATAAATACACCACTGCCTGCTGATGATCCTTTAAACTTTAAAGATAATAAAAAATATAAAGATAGATTAAGTGCTGCAAGAAAAAAAACAGGACAAGATGATGCTATTTTAATTGCTAAAGGAAAAGTTAAAAATATTGATGTTACAGTCGGCGCTCAAGATTTTAGATTTATAGGTGGATCTTTTGGTGCTGCATCTGGAGAAGCTTTTATAACTGGCGTTCAACACGCAATAAACAATAAAACCCCACTTATTTTTTTCAGTTGTAGCGGCGGTCAAAGAATGATGGAGTCCTCAATAGCTTTAATGCAAATGACGAGAACTACGCTTGCTATAAACGAATTAAAAAAAAACAACCTTCCATATATAGTTGTGTTGACTGATCCAACAACTGGAGGTGTTACGGCCTCATGGGGTATGCTAGGTGATATCTTAATAGCAGAACCAAAAGCTACGATCGGTTTCGCTGGTAGAAGAGTAATTCAAGATACAGTCAGAGAAACTTTACCGGAAGAATTTCAAACGGCTGAATATGTAAAAGACCATGGAGGAATAGATTTGGTGATTGAGAGAAAATATCTTAATTCAACTATAGGAACTCTGCTTAGTGTTATGTTGAAAAAATCTGAGACTCAGGCTAAAAAAGAGATAAAAGATGCCATCACAATCGATCAGTCTCTACAATCAGCTAGCTAAGAACAAGCAATTCAATAAAACTATTAACTTTGATCTTAAAAGAATTAAGCATGCTTTAAAAAAACTTGGAAATCCTCAAAGAAAATTAAAAAATATCATTAATATTATTGGTTCAGATGGGAAATATACTGTTTTAAAGACTTTAAAACATATTATTGAAGAAAATAATCAAACTACATCGGCATATATATCTCCAAGTTTAAAAGATATTAGGGAAAGATTTTGGATGGGCTCACACTATCTTTCTTACAAAGAAATTAAACGCTCAATTAAAAAAATTGAAAATTTAAAAATTAAATTAACTATTTTTGAAGTTCTAACCTTAATTTATATTTTAAACGTATCCAAACATAATAATGACTATAATTTAGTTGAGGCAGGAGCTTTATTTGCAAAAGATTCTACAAATGTTTTCGATTTTCCATTAATACAGGCTGTAGTTAATATAAATAAGCAACATTTAAATTTTGTTAAAAAAAAAACAATTAATGAAATTATTTTCCAAAAGGTAGGATCTTTAAGTAATTTTACTAAAATATACATTGGAAAACAAAATCCCCTTAATGAAAAAAAGATTAAGACTATCTTAAGAAAGAATTTAAGTAAAAAAATATATTCAAATAATTGGAAATTAATAAAAAAGAAAAACAACCTTTTTTTTAAAGATAAAAATAATTTTATACCACTTAAAACAAAAAATATTAATTCTGAAGGATTGTTCAACAATATTGCCATGGCTATAAAAATAGCTTTAGATTTAGGTATCAACAAAAAGATAATTTCCAATACTTTGCCAAAATTAAAATTTGAAGGAAGAATTCAATATATTTTTTCTGGTAAACTGATAAAAAAACTTAATATAGGAGAAAGACTTTTAATAGACGGATGCCATTCTACTGTTAGTGGAAAAAATTTTTCAGATTACTTAAAAACTATTCAATCCCCTAAATATGGAGTTTGGTCAATGATGAAGAATAAAGATCCACTTAATTTTATAAAACAATTTAAAGGTGTATTTAAAAAAGTTTATACCGTGCCAATCAGTGGAGAAAAAAATTCAATGTCTCCGAAAATATTAGCTATGATTGCTAAGAAAAACAATATTGATGCCGTATCTCAAAAAGACTTTGATACCGCTCTTAAAAATATTTCGAGTATAGAGAAGAAAGTTATTTGTGTGTTTGGATCTCTTTACCAGTGCGGTAATATTTTAAATAAGAATTAAATATTTTCTTTGATCCATTCAATAATATTGCTTTTTGTCGTTGCACCAACTTTGGTTGATTTTAGCTCGCCCCCTTTAAACAAAAGCATCGTAGGAATTCCTCTTATGCCATACTTTGTTGGAGTATTGGGTTCTTGATCAATATTATGTTTTGCTATAATAATTTTATCGTTCATTTCATCTGAAATTTCTTCCAATGCTGGGCCTATTTGTTTACAAGGTCCACACCACTCAGCCCAAAAATCTACTACAATTGGTTTATCTGATTTTATAACATCTTTTTCAAATGAAATATCTGTAACTGGTTTTGTAGGCATATCTTCTAATTAAATATTTTTTTTTTAAAGTCAACTAAACTTTTGAATAAGTTTTTTCCAACTCTTCAACGTATGCGTTAATTTCATCCAAAATAATCAATTTATCTTGATGATTTTCTTTCTCAAACTTGGCCCTCAAAGTGTCAATTTCTGCATAAGTTCTCGGTATTGTATTCCATTTTTCATTATTTGTGCTAAGCAACTTCTTCGCTATATCTTTATGTATCAAATTATAGTCTTCTTTTGTTAACAATTCAGGTTTCTCCATGTACAAAAGTTTTTTTCCAAAATATTTAAGCCTGTCATCTTTAAATTTTGATATGACTGATAATTTTTTATCCCAATTTACACTATGAAACTCAGGCATAATCTTATTATCTTCTGTACTCGTAAATTTTTTGTAAATACTTTCCTCTTCGTATAAATCTTCTTGCGATTTTGATTGTTCTTTTTCTTCAACTTCTAATCTCTTAATTGTAGAAATTTTATCTGCAAATTCCTTATTTTCTTTAATCTGTTTAGCTCTTTCTTTTAATTTCAAAGAGCCAATTGCTTTATATTCTTCAAATTTATCTCCATAAACAGGATTCATTATCACTGGATGTTTATTGTGTCTTACAGTCCTTATAAATTTAGGCTGCTTTTTCATTGCTGCTGTAAGTTCTTGAATTGGCATTTTAATATATATGTTTGGATCATGTCTTAAATCAAAACATAATGGCCACTGATATTGAGGATGTTGACAAACAAATGTCTGAACATAAGGTCTGCTTTTCCCATAAAAATATTCATTGGTGCAAAAAAAAGTCTCTTTTTTTATTAATTCTAAAGTTTGATTTTTGTCTAAAGTCATCAGGCTAGCTTTCCAGACATTCGGTGCTTTTTTAGCTATTAGTTTAGCAATGCCTAAAGTAGCAACAACATCCCCTATAGCGCTGTGAGCATTGCCGTGTTCTATGCCATTAAGAGGTGCCATTTGATCTAATTTATAAACATCGTTTCCCTTTTCGTTTACTGAATTCTGTAAAGTTTTTGGATAATATAGGTTTGCTGCTCTTGCCAAGCTCAACATATCACCTCTAGTATTTCCGTTTGTGCTTGTAATATAAGGATATTCAAGTGTTTGGAAAAGAGTGCTTCTTAAAAACTCTTCATCAAATTCAATACTATTAAATCCAATATAAGTTGCCTTTCCCCATTTTTTTAAAGTGTCAACAAACTGTCTTATCATTTCATAATGAGAAAGATTAGATTTTTTTAACATTGTTGGCGACGTTTTATTAACAATAAGTGCCATTGCTTCAGGAATTATTCCAGGACTTAATCGACATCTTGCATCAAACCGATCAAGTTCAACCAGATTGTCATTTGTCAAAATTGCTCCAATTTGAATTATCTGACCCCAATATTTATTGGATGAACTGGTCTCAAAATCATAAAAGACAAAGTTTGACATGTTTCTTTTTTTATTTCAGCACTTTTATCTTTTCTGGATTTTCTTTCAAGGAGTCTGTTACTTGCTCTGGGTTTTTAATATTCCCAAGTGTATTCATTATAGATCTTGCATCTCTACCAAATAAATCAGTTGCAGAAATGGCCTGTTCTAATTTCTTTCTTAAATCTTTAATTCCATCAAAATGTTTTTCAAATCTAGTGCTGATACTTCTCAAATCATTATAAATTTGTGTAGCATGTTGTTGTACTTTTAATGTCTGAAAACCTAAATGATAAGATTGTAATAAAGCAGATAAGGTGTTAGGGCCGGATACTGTAACTTTATACTTTATTCTTAATTCATGTAATAATAGCTCTTTAGTTTTTGGATCTCTATAATTAGAAAGTTCTGAAAATAACCCTTCAGTTGGAACATAAATAATTGCAAAGTCTGTGCTTTTAGGTGGAGCAATATATTTTGTATTTACTGCTTTAGCTTTTAATCGAAAAGCAGCTGCTAAATCCTTCCTGGCTTCCGCCTGTGCTTCTTTATTATTTGCACTATAAGCATCATCGATTGCTTTGTATTTTTCAACAGGCCAATGACTATCTATTGGAAGAAGAACATCTTGAAGTTTTATAGCAAACTCAACTGTCTCGGATGTATCATCTTTCATTTTTGCATTTGCAATAAATTGAGATGCTGGTAATAAATCTTTTAAAAGAGCGCCTAATCCAAACTCAGCAAGTGTTCCGTAAGTTTTTACCCCGCTTAAAATTCTACTGAAATTGTCCTGGCTTTTATTTAATTCACTTACTTGCTGGTTAAATACAGAAACTTTTTCATCAACTTTAGTTAAAGCTCCTGTCATATCTTTTGCAATCTCTTTGCTCATAGTTCCAAAGGACTGTCCAAATGTTTCTTTAAATGAATTAAATTCGTCTTTAAAAGCCTGTTCCGTATTAGTAGATTTTGCTGTCTTATTTTTGACTAAAAAAATGACAACACCTAGATTAATAATAACCAAAAAAATTATTAAAATAATTATAAGCGAATCCATAAATTAATATACCTTACAATTTTATTTTCCTCTAATGAGAATAAAGCTTAATACAGTTGATGGGGGTAGCTGTAACTACCCCTACAAGAGTTAAATGTTATCTGAAGTCTTTTTTAAATGTTTAAGAACTTTTCCAGCATTAGTTCCTTTTTTTAACCTATAACCAAAAGTACCTGAGTCACCAGTATTAATGGCTTTTCTGGATTTGCTTAATTTATTTAAAAGTTCAGCCTGTGTTTTGCTTCGGCTGAATTC
>TARA_B100001057_G_scaffold291385_1_pt1 | contig 12213 bp, 12 predicted proteins | sample TARA_B100001057 | Tara Oceans TARA_B100001057 (sample SAMEA2621839) | marine metagenome | biome: marine biome (ENVO:00000447); feature: surface water layer (ENVO:00002042); material: "saline water (ENVO:00002010), including plankton (ENVO:xxxxxxxx)" | depth 5 m | reverse complement strand
TCAGGAGTCGCCCCTTTATCGACTTGTTAACCAGCTTCAAACAGACAATCGATAATCTGTTGGCCGATCAGCCTATTTTGGTTCAGCGGGTTTGGGTTTCGCCGTGGTTCGGCTGAGACTTGCGCACCGATGCCGTTGCCTATTTTCGGCATAAGAGCCGAAGTACATTACTTATTGACGGCCGGCCCGATATCCGCCGTTCAACCATCTGATCGGAAACAGCTGCTCGCAGCGTAGTATTTCTATGAACGCAATATTTTATGTAGCACGGTCGCTTGCTTTGTCTGCTCCGGCTGTCTTGGCTTTTACAGTCGCCCTGCAACTCACCTTGGTGAACAATGTTAATGCGGCAGAGCTGCCAAACTTCGCTGATCTTGTCGAGCGCAATGCTCCCTCAATTGTTGAAATCTCGACGATCAGGCGGATGACAGCACGCTCGCCCGTTCCAGACTCGGAGTTGGAGGAATTGCTGCGCCGGATAAACCCAGGCCAGAAACCCGATCTTGATACAGAGGGTTTGCCTGAACAGCGTCAGCGGGCAGCGGTTGGCTCCGGTTTTCTGATCTCAGGCGACGGTTATATGATCACCAATAATCATGTCGTGGTTGGGGCAGATGAGATTCAGGTCACATTGAACGATCGTCGCGTGTTCAACGCTGAGGTAATTGGTCTGGATGAGCCCTCTGACCTCGCACTGTTGAAGATCAACGCGGAAAATCTTCCGTATGTCCGCTTCGGTGATTCGGAAAAGCTTCGGGTAGGGGAGTGGGTATTGGCCATTGGCTCGCCATTTGGTCTTGAGTTCTCGGCGGCGGCCGGGATTGTGAGCGCTAAAGGCCGATCGGTTCCGGGTCGCTCTTCCTACAATTATATGGCTTTCATTCAATCCGATGTTGCGATCAATCAGGGGAACTCTGGCGGTCCTTTATTCAACCTTGACGGTGACGTCATTGGTATTAATTCGCAAATTCTGAGCAGCACCGGCGGGTCAAACGGTATTTCTTTTTCGATACCCAGTAACATTGCAATGAACGTGATCGAGCAATTGCGCGCTTCTGGAGTAGTAGAGCGGGGATTGCTGGGGGTCCGCATGCGTGAGGTGGATTTTGCCCTTGCTGCGATCTTCGGTATGGATCGTCCGCTTGGCGCGTTCGTGGACGAGGTGCAGCCTAATAGTCCGGCATCAGAGGGCGGCATACAAAACGAAGACATTATCGTCGAATTTAATGGCCATGAAATTGAATATTACACCGATCTTCCTTTCTATGTGGGGCAGTACCGCCCCGGCACTGAAGCTGCGGTCAGGCTTTATCGGGATGGGGAGCTGGTGGAGCAAACTGTAGTTCTTGGCAGCTCCCCGACCAATGCAGTATTGGCGGAGTCGCCCGCTACACGTAGAGCGCGAGGTAATCCGCTGGGTTTTCGCATTGCAGACCTCGGAGAGGAGGCCAAACAGGCCTCTGGTCTAGAAGGAGGAGTGCGAATCGCAGAACTCGACGAAGGGCCCGGTCGTGAGGCAGGGCTCCTGAAAGGTGACATCATTGTGGCACTAAATAGACAGCCGGTTGTCTCCGTGGAGCAATTCGCCGAGGTCGTCAGTGATTTGCCTGTATCAGGATTCGTCTCTATCCGGATTGTGCGCGAAGGGCAGGCGACGACTCTGGCGCTCGAACTATTCCCATAAGTGCTTGGAGAGGTGGTAGCAGCGGTTTGCTTTTGTGCTGCCATTTTTTCTGCCACTGAGTCAGCGTTTCAGGTAAACTCCGCACTTAATTCTTTGTATCGCGAAGCACAAAATCGCCAGCGCCTTCCGCATAGTGTCTGATCTAAGCCATATTCGTAATTTCTCTATCATCGCCCATATTGATCACGGCAAGTCGACGCTGGCAGATCGATTCATCCAGCATTGTGGGGGTCTGGAAGAGCGTGAGATGGATGAACAAATACTTGACACCCTCGATATCGAGCGTGAACGAGGAATCACTATCAAGGCGCAGAGCGTTACTCTGCATTACGACGGCCGGGATGGCAATCGTTATCAGCTAAACTTCATCGACACGCCTGGACATGTTGATTTTACTTATGAAGTGTCCCGGTCTCTTGCTGCTTGCGAGGGGGCTCTTCTGGTTGTCGATGCTGCGCAGGGCGTCGAAGCGCAGTCCGTAGCGACCTGTTATACCGCTATTGAACAAGGTTTGGAGGTGTTGCCAGTCCTCAATAAAATGGACTTGCCTCAGGCAGATCCTGCCCGCGTTCGAGTGGAAATAGAAGAGATAATCGGGTTAGACGCCAGTGGGGCAGTGTGTGCTAGCGCTAAAACCGGTCTTGGTATCCATGACATACTGGAACAAATAGTTGAAAACATCCCTGCGCCGACAGGGAATAAGGAAAATGATCTACAAGCGCTCATTATAGATTCATGGTTCGATAACTATCTGGGCGTTGTTTCTCTCGTTAGAGTAGTACAGGGAACTTTGCGAAAAGGCGATAAAATTATCGCGAAATCGATTGGTAGAGCTCACGTTGTTGACAATGTCGGCGTATTTACGCCAAAGAGGAGTGAGACAGGCATTTTGGCAGCCGGTGAGGTCGGTTTTGTTGAAGCTGGGATCAAGGATATTCATGGAGCCCCTGTCGGCGACACCCTGTCGCTGGCGAAAACACAGGATGTCGAGGCGCTTGCTGGCTTTCGTCAAATTCAGCCGCAAGTGTTTGCAGGACTGTATCCGGTTTCTTCCGATGACTTTGAGAATTTCCGGGATGCTTTGGAAAAGCTTACGCTGAACGACGCCTCATTGCAGTACGAGCCGGAAAATTCCGATGCGCTAGGCTTTGGATTTCGCTGTGGCTTCCTTGGAATGTTACATATGGAAATTATTCAGGAGCGGCTTGAGCGGGAATATGCCCTTTCACTGATCACGACTGCGCCCACTGTCGTTTACGAGGTTGAACTGGAAAATAACGAACTTGTTTTGGTGGGAAGCCCTTCCAGTTTGCCACCGATCAACAACATCAAAGAAATGCGAGAACCCATCGTGATTGCCAATATTTTGGTTCCGCAGGAATATCTTGGAAATGTTATCAGTCTGTGCGTTGATAAGCGCGGGGTCCAAAAGGATATGCAGTTCATCGGTAAACAGGTATCGCTGAGTTACGAGTTGCCGATGAATGAAGTAGTTATGGATTTTTTCGATCGACTCAAATCAGTAAGCCGAGGCTACGCCTCTCTGGACTATCAGTTTGATCGATTCGAACGCTCCAATTTAGTGAGACTGGACGTTCTTATTAATGGCTCCAGGGTTGATGCCCTTGCGCTTATCGTTTTCCGCGATCACGCTCAGTCAAAGGGACGTCTCCTTGTGGAGAAGATGAAAGAACTGATTCCTCGACAGCTCTACGATGTGGCAATACAAGCTGCGGTTGGCGGTCAGATTATTGCCAGATCGACGGTAAAAGCGCTGCGTAAAAACGTAACTGCGAAATGCTATGGTGGCGACGTATCGCGAAAGAAGAAACTGCTTGAAAAGCAGAAAGCAGGAAAAAAACGGATGAAACAGGTTGGTAACGTTGAGGTGCCTCAAGAGGCATTTTTGGCCGTACTGAAAGTAGATAGCTGAGTAGACGCAGATGAATGTTGATTTTTCGCTAGTTTTATTAGTGCTGGTCGCTTTTTGTGGGTTTCTATGGGCCCTCGATTCTTTGTTGTTAAAGAAATCACGTACAGATGCTGTTGAGGAGTATCGACGAACTGCACCCAAGGGCAAGACCAAAGAGGAAATTAGCCTCACGATTGCTGATTTGAGTCAAGAGCCGCTAGTTATTGAGTATGCTAAATCGTTTTTTCCGGTACTTTTAATCGTTTTCCTTCTTCGCTCGTTCCTGGCTGAACCTTTTCAAATTCCGAGCGGCTCAATGATCCCAACGCTGGAAGTCGGTGACTTTGTCTTAGTCAACAAATACGCTTATGGTGTTCGGTTGCCAGTCATTGGCACGAAGATTCTGGACGTCGACGATCCAAAGCGTAGCGAAGTCATGGTCTTTATTCCTCCTCATGAGGATAAATACTACATAAAGCGCGTTGTGGGGCTACCCGGAGATACAATTCGCTATGAGGAGAAAAACCTCTACATTAATGGGGTATTGATCGAGAAACAGTATGTGCGCGACGTAGAAGTGCCAACAGGTATTGGGCCGCTTTCCGGAAAGCGTTACAGTGAAGAACTCGGTGAAGCTCCTCACTCCACCCAATATATAGATGCCGTTGGTCAGCGCCGTACGCGCACAACATGGGTAATCCCTAGTGGACACTATTTCATGATGGGAGATAATCGTGATAACAGCGCCGACAGCAGAGAGTGGGGTGCGGTGCCCGAAAAAAATATCGTCGGCAAAGCAGTCGCGGTCTGGATGCACAAAGAGCCCGGTTTGTCATTGCCCACATTCAGTCGAAATCAGCTCATCCAATGAGTTCAGTCGAAAAAAGGCTGCTCTCGGGCTAGTATCGCTAGAGTGCAGTAGTACCTTACTTCGCTGAAAAGGCAGTCGATCGAGTTGGGGTTGGAAATTTATGGAGAAATCAGTACTGAACAGTTCGCGCACTCAGCAAGGTGCTCACTCGGTCAAGATTCTGTTGAAGGCTGTGCCTTTTTGTCTATTTTTTGCTATCGGTTTTAAGGTGGGGGCGATCTATGCCGATCAAAATCTGACCACTGGATGGGGTCAGGATCTGACAGATAATTGTGAAGCTAAAACCATGGCTTTTACCGAAGTGCATGGCAGGATCTCCATGACCATGCGCGCCACTTATCTGACTGATTTTGATTTCAACAGCATCCGTATGCTCAAGAAACATGCTGAAGGAGCAACCGCTGTAGCGAAGGAAAAGCGCGCTCCGCGAATCGCGAATTTGGACATCGCATCTGTGTTTGATGAGTCACTGTGTAAGTGATGGCTTCAGAACTGGCTCGACTTCAAACCACGCTCACTTATAAATTCAAGAATATTCGGCTGCTAAAGCTGGCTCTAACGCATCGTAGTTTCGCTTCTGACAACAACGAGCGTCTCGAATTTCTTGGCGATGCCTTGTTGGACCTGATCGTTGGTGAATCCCTGCTCAACCAGTATCCAAAAGCTGACGAGGGTGAACTCAGCCGCATGCGCTCGTCGATAGTCAATAAGTCTTCACTTGCAGGAATTGGCAGAGAATGGAATCTCGGTGAGTATGTTCTTTTGGGGGCAGGAGAGCTCAAAAGTGGTGGAAATTCCAGGGATTCGATCCTCGCCGATGCTGTTGAGGCGTTGGTTGCTGCCGTTTACCTTGACGGGGGTATAGTTGCTTGCCAGAGAATGGTTGACGCTTGGACGCTGGATTTGATTCGTAAGCCTGAGTCTAGCCAGGATAAAGATGCAAAAACCCTATTGCAAGAAAAGATGCAGGCGTCCGGCTACGATTTACCCATTTATAAAGTGGTTGCGATTGACGGCGATGCGCACGCCCAAAGTTTTCTGGTTGAGTGTTGGGTCGAGGGAGTAGAGCATGCTCACGAAGGTCGAGGTAGCAGTAAGAGGGCGGCAGAGCAGCAGGCAGCTTCGGAGGTGTTGAAGAGCCTCGAGGCAGTCCTGACCTCAGGCTTGCGAGGCAATTGACGGTGGCAAGCTATGGTTGAGACAGAGCAGGAACAGAAGCGGTGCGGCTATGTTGCGCTGATTGGTCGTCCAAATGTCGGTAAGTCGACGCTCCTAAACCATTTGCTGCGCCAGAAGATTAGCATCACCTCGCGTAAGCCCCAAACGACTCGTCATCGGATTCTTGGTATACTGAGCGACATCAATTCGCAATGCCTGTTCGTGGACACGCCTGGTTTCCACAGTCAGTATACTAAAGTATTAAATAAAGTGATGAACGATACGGTAATCAGCACTCTTCGAGATGTTGATATGGTGCTGTTCGTAATTGAACGCCTCATCTTTAATGAAGAGGATGAATTAATATTTCAGCAAGTGCAAAAGTGCACAGTGCCAGTGATCCTCGTGATCAATAAGATTGATCAGATACAGAATAAGAGACGTCTATTACCTCACATCGAGGCGCTGGCAAACAAGCATGAATTCAATGAGGTAGTCCCAGTTTCAGCGCTGGGTGGGCATAATCTTGAGCGTTTAGAGACACTTGTTAAAGGCGGCTTGCCGTTTGGCCCTTTTCTTTTTCCTGAAAGTCAGGTCACTGACCGAAGTTCTCGCTTTATGGCTGCTGAAATGATTCGCGAAAAAGTGACCCGACAATTAGGTGACGAGCTGCCGTATGAAGTCACTGTGGAAATCGAGCGGTTCAAGTTGGAAGGGGCGGTTACACACGTTCATGGTCTTATCCTCGTGGATAAACCCGGTCAGAAGAGAATCATGATTGGGAGTGATGGCGACCGTTTGAAGCAAATCGGTTCGGCCGCCAGAACGGACATGGAACTGGCGTTTGGCTGCAAGGTTATGCTCAATCTTTGGGTCAAAGTGAAAGGGGGTTGGGCTGATGATGAGCGTGCCCTGCAAAGCTTAGGGTATCTGGATTAGCGGCTATCAGGGGATATGAATTCCAGAATTACCCTGCAACCTGCCTTTGTGCTCCATCGTAGGCCCTTTCAGAATACCAGCTTGCTGGTTGATTTTTTCACGATTGACTTCGGCCTTGTCCGCGTTGTTGCTAAAGGAGCGCGACGCGAGAAATCCCGATACCGGGCTTTGCTGCAGTTGTTTCAACCCTTGCTTGTCTCGCTTAGCGGCAAAGGCGAAATAAAGACCCTGACTTCGGTTGAGAGCAACATATCTGCGATCCATCTAAAGGGCGAACGCTTGTTCAGTGGGTTGTACATTAATGAGCTTTTGTGTCGCTTGCTGCAGACCCAGGGAGAACATGCAGGTGTATATGAAAGCTATCGAGAAACACTCGTTGCTTTGCAGGGTGCAAGCGAGTTGGAGCCACTGTTGCGGCGCTTCGAAATGAATCTGCTGGCGGAACTGGGATATGCTATCAATCTTGACCGCGATTGCGAAACAGATATGCCTATTGTGCCAGACGCAGTCTACCGGTTCATTCCAAATCTGGGTTTTAAGGTCCTCAGCCTTTCAGGGGGCTCAGCGCCCGGCCCCGCCGAATTTAGAGGGACTGATCTAATCGCGCTCAGGGAAATGGACTTTGCAGATGAGCAAACCGTGCTGGCGGCGAAACAATTACTGCGGCTCGCTTTGGCAGAACATCTGGGAGACAAACCTATACACAGCAGGAGCTTGTTCTCCGTTTCGGGCTAGCGCCGCTTTGGCCAGCGGGATAATCAAGGTACACTTTCGCTTCTTGATCCGACGTCTTGGTTTTCATGCGCTATTTCTCTATCGACAATCTTATCGGTGGCACACCACTCGTGCGTCTGCTTAGAACTCCTGTGTCGAATAACAACACGATACTGCTTAAACTTGAAGGGAATAATCCTGCAGGCTCGGTAAAAGACCGTCCAGCATTGAACATGATTCTGCAAGCCGAACGCCGGGGAGAGATCACGCCCGGGGATCGGTTGATTGAAGCCACCAGTGGTAACACCGGAATAGCACTGGCGATGGTCGCCGCGGCGAAAGGATATCGTATGACGCTTGTCATGCCAGATAACCTGAGCGAGGAGCGAAAGGCTTCGATGCTTGCCTACGGAGCTGAATTGATACTAGTGGGCCCGACGGAAGGCATGGAGGGTGCTCGGGATCTTGCACTTGAGATGGAAATACAAGGTCAAGGGCGGGTCTTGGATCAGTTTTCAAACGTAGATAATCCCAACGCGCATTACGCCAACACTGGTCCTGAAATCTGGCGCGATACCCGCGGTAAAGTGACCCATTTTGTGTGTTCTATGGGAACCACAGGCACTATTATGGGGGTTTCGCGCTACCTGAAGGAACAAAACCCTGAAGTGCAAATCGTTGGCTTGCAGCCAAAAGACGGCAGCCAGATTCCTGGCATCAGGCGATGGCCTGAGGCCTATCTTCCCAGTATCTTTGATAGGGATCTGGTCGATTGCATTGTCGATATCGATCAAACCGATGCTGAAAAGACCATGCGTGCGATGGCTGAAAATGAAGGCATCTTTTGCGGTGTTTCTTCGGGCGGCTCAGTGTTCGGAGCTCTGCAATTGGCGACGAGGGTTGAGCAAGCGGTAATTGTTGCAATTGTTTGTGATCGTGGAGATCGCTATCTGTCCACTGGAGTTTTTTCTGATTGTGAGTCAACGTAGATCCCGCCGCAGAAAACTCCCGGTAGAGCCGATTGAGGTGAATGTTGAATCGCTCAGCCATGAGGGAAGAGGCGTTGCTCGCATTGATGGCAAAGTGGTTTTCGTAGAAGGTGCTCTTGCGAATGAAACAGTGCTGGCCAGATACACCCAATCGCGTTCTCAATTTGATGTGTTGACGACGGAAGAGGTCTTGGTAAAAAGTGATGTCAGGATAGCATCAGACTGCTTAGTTTCAGACATCTGCGGTGGTTGTTCGCTTCGACATATGCATCCAGATCAACAGTTGGATATAAAACAGGAAATGTTGCTTGATCTTTTGAAACGCGCCACTGGACTCACAAGAAACGATTTTGAGCTATTGCCCAAGCTAGCAGCGGGTTCCTCACACTATCGAAGAAAAGCCAGATTGGCGGTGAGATATGTGCAGAAAAAAGGCGGTGCGTTGGTTGGTTTTAGGGAAAAGCAATCGAGTTTCATCACTGTTATGGACGACTGCCAGATTCTCGTCAGTGAGGTTTCAGAGTTGATCATCGGCCTCAAAAGCTTGATTTCCAACTTAAGTTCAGCTGCTGACATTCCGCAAATTGAGGTTGCTGTCGGGGAGACTGAGCCTGGGTTGGGAACCCCACTTCAGGTAGCGCTGGTTTTTCGTCATCTAAAGCCACTGACTTCTGCTGACCAGGGTGCGCTGATTCAGTTTGCGGCTAAGCATCGGGTACATTGCTATCTGCAACCCAAAGGTCCTGATTCCGTTCATCGGATTTATCCTTATATGGGAAAGGAGCGGCTGGCGTACTTTTTACCTGATCAGGACGTGCGGCTTATGTTTCACCCCATGGATTTTACTCAAATCCATGGACCTATGAATCGGAAGATAGTTGCCAGGGTAGTGGAATTGATGTCTGTTGAGCCGGGAGACACCTTGCTCGACCTCTTTTGTGGCTTGGGTAACTTTACTTTGCCTCTCGCCAAACGTGGAGCGCACGTTGCTGGCGTTGAAGGGAGCAAGGTGATGGTCGAACGGGGCTATGAAAATGCTGACTTAAACGGGTTGAAACAGTTGGAGTTTTATTGTGCGGATTTGTTCAAGCCATTGGATGACGCAGAATGGGCGCAGCGGGGCTATGAAAAGATCTTGCTTGACCCGCCTCGTTCTGGCGCACTCGAAGTGGTTCAACAAATAGGAAGGTTTTCGCCGAAGAAGATCGTGTATGTGTCTTGTAATCCAGCCACTCTGGCCAGAGACAGTGGCGAGTTGCTTGCTCAGGGCTATCAATTGAAATCTGCCGGTGTAATGGATATGTTCCCTCATACAACTCATGTCGAGTCGATAGCTGTATTTGACCAAAAAAACGAATAATTCATTTTATGTCTAATAAAGAACGGTTTGAATTTGAAGCTGATGCGAGTGCTATTACAAAACTGCTCCGCGTTATGGCCATGTTGAGAGACGCCGAACATGGTTGCCCGTGGGACCTTAAACAAACTATTGACAGCTTGATACCGTACACTATTGAAGAAGTTTACGAAGTGGTCGACGCAATCGAGCGCAAGAATATGGTGGATTTGCAAGATGAGCTGGGAGATTTGCTTTTTCAAGTAGTTTTCTATTCGCAGCTCACAAAAGAGACCGATACTTTTACCTTTGCAAATGTTGCTGAAACAGTGACGGAAAAACTGATTCGGCGCCATCCCCATGTTTTTAGCACAGGCGCAATTGATTCGTTCGGCGATTCGGTTGAGTTGTCCTCTGACCAAGTTCTAAGCAACTGGGAAGAGATTAAGCGGCAGGAAAGGAGAGTTCGGCGTCTCAAGCAAGAAGCAGTTAATTTGGACACTGAGCAACCGGAGAACCTGAGTATTCTTGATGACGTGCCTCGCGCCTTACCGGCGCTGGAACGCACTCGGAAACTCCAGAAAAAAGCCGCGCGTGTTGGTTTTGACTGGACAGAAATTGAATCGGTTATTGCGAAAATAAGGGAAGAATTGGACGAATTAGAGGAAGCTCTGAAAGAAGGTGACAGCGATCGCGCAGCGAGCGAACTGGGCGATGTCTTTTTTTCAGTGGTTAATCTGGCACGCCATCAGAAAGCTGAGCCGGAATTGGTGCTGCGACGAGCAAATCTAAAATTTGAAGGTAGGTTCAGATGGATAGAGACGCAGCTTAGGGCTGAAAATAGATCGCTAGAAAGTTGCAGCCTTGACGAGTTGGATTCATTGTGGACAGAGGCAAAAACGCAAGGCCTGTAATCTAGGGCAAAAGACTGAGGAGACCTGATCATGAAGATCATACTGCTAGGCGCGCCAGGCGCTGGTAAGGGAACGCAGGCGAAATATATTACAGAGACTCACGACATCCCTCAGATTTCGACGGGTGATATGTTGAGGGCAGCAGTGAAGAATAAGTCTGAGTTGGGGCTTAAAGTGGAACAGGTGATGGCTTCAGGCGCTTTAGTGACCGATGACATTATTATCGCGTTAGTGAAAGAGCGAATTGCACAACCGGATTGTCAGAAAGGCTTTCTATTTGATGGATTCCCACGAACGATTCCTCAGGCCGAGGCTATGGTAAGTGAAGGTGTGGAAATCGATGTGGTGTTGGAGATAGACGTGCCTGATGACGAAATTGTGAAGCGACTAACCGGGCGCCGCGTCCACTTGGATTCGGGTCGAGTTTATCATGTTGAATTCAATCCACCGGCAAAGTCAGGTATCGATGATGTTTCCGGAGAGCCGTTGATCCAACGTGCCGATGATGAAGAAGAAACGGTGAGAAAGCGTCTAGCGGTTTATCATGAGCAAACACAGCCATTGGTCGGCTTCTATGAGGGCTTGAATGTTGGCGGGCCCGGCCTCAAGGTGATTAAAATCAACGGTGTTCAATCTGTAGATAAAATCCGAGAGGCAATTTCCACAGTATTGGCGTGAGTTTCCCACAAGAGCCGTGTCGGCCTCCAGGAGGTTGCTAAAAGACATAGGCCTCCGGCCGTTTTCATGCTTGTCAATGCTGACATGGCAGGAATATCTTTACGCTGCTATCGTGCTGTGTCGTGCATACTCTAACTAAACTGTAGCGTTAGTGTGTTGCCGCATGAAGAAAGCCGAGCAAGAATGAAAAAAGCGCGGCATAGCTATTGCAAAACATATAAAGAAAAAACAAACGAATTGCGCTGTGAAAGCTACTCCTCAGTTGCTCGGAATTTTCTAAGAAGCGATAAATAGATAGCTTTGCAGTGATATGATGCGCTTTCAATCAAGCATTGAACAAGTTTGATTAGATAGTCCTGCCTCCTTTCTATCATACCGCCGATTTGTCAATCAAAATTTTTTTGCCTCATATTTTTTTAAAGTTTTCGAATCAACAAGCGCTATAACCTAGAAGCGTCTCGTTTACGAGAGGCTTTTGGTGTTCGAGTAAAAAATTTGTGGTATGTTGCCGCAAAGTAATTTGCTTTTTCGAAAGCATTGACCTTTTCAGTTGGCTGTAGCGCGGAAAAGTGAACGCCAGAGGTTACGAGAAGCCAGCCGAGACTGTGATAAAAATTTTGATGCTGCTGGGAAGCCCATCAACACTTACAGAATTATGAGAACTTTTATAACGGCAAAACATTACGAGGAATTTTGCTTATAAAAAAGAAGGATAAAAGGCAGTCTAGCGCAGCGCTAGTAAAAGCATCGGAAGCAATAAGTAAAAAACAGGGAAAAGCAAAGCAAGCAGTCAAAGAGTTAAACAGGGCCAGAGACGTGGTCGCCGAAGCGAGGCTTGCCGTAAGGGGCGATAACAACAGCAGATCCTTAAAACGGTCGCTTGAACGAGCTAAGAAAGCTGCCGGTAAGGCCTCAGAGCATGTTGCGGTGATGAGGGCGAATGTTCGGACCGCGAAGGCCAAAGCTCGCGCCATAGAATTTTCCGAAGCGGAAAAACATAGGAAACAGGTAGAGAAAA
>TARA_B100001057_G_scaffold490025_1_pt1 | contig 12214 bp, 15 predicted proteins | sample TARA_B100001057 | Tara Oceans TARA_B100001057 (sample SAMEA2621839) | marine metagenome | biome: marine biome (ENVO:00000447); feature: surface water layer (ENVO:00002042); material: "saline water (ENVO:00002010), including plankton (ENVO:xxxxxxxx)" | depth 5 m | reverse complement strand
TTTATTCTGAACATGAATCAGCTCAAAAATTATTATTATCTAGTTCTTTTATTTTACCTGTTGAGAAAGAACCTTTTCATATCCTCTCAAATAAAATTCAATCTTTTGTTGAAATGAATATATCCCTTCCAAATATCTTTAACAAAGACGGAGTTTTTAGAGTTATAACTCAGATAATATTATCAATCTTTGCACTGAACACTAAGGAAAGTGGTTCACTTAATGAGGTTGGTAAAATTGAAGCGCATCGGGCAGCTCATGCATATTTGCTCAATTGGCTTAAACAATCTACCTAACAATTATATGAAACTTTTTAGACTAACTAAGATTGTTCTAAGTATGTCTTTGTTATCAAGCATCTCTTTAAATGCAGAGAATACAATCTATGCAAAATTAGAAACTCCTCAGGTAACCATTACAGGTGACGCAGATGATCCTGCGATATGGATCAATGAGGCAGAATCAAATTTTTCTATAGTTTTTGGAACTGATAAATACAATGGAATTTACTCATACAACCTTAAGGGCGAAGTTATAGGTTTTGCATCGGCAGGTAGAATAAATAATCTTGATATTCGTACTCTAAATGATAAAAATTATTTTTTTGGAACCAATACTGGTTTAAATACTATAGACCTATGGATATATACAAACTCTGTTTTGGCTAATGCAGCAAAGGCAAAAAAATTTGCATTATCTGACAATGCTGAACACTCCAAAAAAACAAATTTTTTAGCTTATGGAATTTGTGCAGGAATAACTTCTAAAAATGAAATTATTGCCTTTGTTACAGAGGCAAAAGGCCCAAGAATCCAATTATGGAAGTTTGATAACGATAAATTGAACTTGCTGGCGACCTTTAATAACGACAATGCATCTGAATCTGAGGGTTGTGTATTTGATGATGAAAATATGACTCTTTTTGTATCTGAAGAAAATGCAAGAGGAATTATCAGATCTTATAAGCTTACCAATGAATTTGAATTAAAAGATATGTTTAAAATTGATGATCGGCAAAGAAATATTGTTGGAGATCCAGAGGGATTAGCTTTATATAAAACTACTAAAAATGATGGTTACTTAGTAGCTTCGTCTCAAGGTAACAACACTTTTAATATTTATCAAAGGAACTATCCGCATGATTTTATATCAAGTTTTGTCGTCGGTGACTCTGATCTAATTGATGGTGTAAGTGACACCGATGGCATTGAAATAAAAAACAACTATTTTAATAAAGACTTTCCAAATGGGATCATAGTAGTTCAGGATGGAAAAAATACGGGCAATGTCGTCAAATCAAAAGAGAACTTTAAATATATTTCTCTTGATCAACTTCAACAAATATTGGATTTATAAATTTTCTATAAAATTTAGTATGTCTTTTGATAAAGTTTCAGGTTTTTCAAGAGCTGCAAAATGTCCACCATCATAAATATTCCATTGAACAACATTGTATATTTCTTCGGCCCATGCTCTTGGTGGCGCTATTAGATCTCTTTTAAATATCGCGCCAGCCATTGGTTGAGAAATTTTTTCAAATGAAAAACCTAAATCTCCATTTTCTTTGTAAATCCTAGCAGAGGAAGTGATTGATTCTGAAAACCAATATAGTGAAATAATCGCTTGAACCTCTTCATCAGAAACAACTAGCTTATTCTCCACTCCATCGAACCAGCCATAAAACTTTTCAACAATCCACGCTGCAAGCCCAATAGGGGAGTCATTTAAGGCGTATCCAATAGTTTGAGGTTTTGTTTTTTGAATTTCGTAATATCCAAAACCTTCATGTTTATATTTTTCATAATTACTTAATAACTTTTGTTCCTCTGAAGAGACTCCTTCTAATGGATCTTTATCAGCAGGCGGCCATGCTAGAACCATATTAGAATGAATACCAATGCAGTTATCTGGGAAAAGTTCAGCCATCCACTTGCTTACAGTGGCACCCCAATCACCCCCTTGAACAATGTATTTCTTATAGCCAAGAGCTACGACTAACTCATGTTGTATTTTTGCTATTTCTTTTGAATTCATTCCAGGTTTCGAGGGCTTGTCCGAAAAACCAAAACCTGGCAATGCTGGACAGATTATATCTACCGGCTTAGCAGTATTATCATGCAGCATTGGAATTATTTTTATAAATTCTTGAACACTTCCAGGCCAACCATGAGTCATTACTATTGGGAGAGCATTTTTAGAATTAGATTTTGAATGAAGAAAATGTATCTTTAATCCAGAAGATGATTTAAAACTGTAACTACCAATATTGTTAATTTTTTCTTCATGAGTTCTCCAATTAAATTCGTTCAACCATTTATTAGAAAACTTTTTTAGATAACTCATATCAGTCCCATGAGACCAATTGTTATTTATTTCATCAGGCCATCTAGTTCGTCTAATTTTTTGTTTTAAAAGGTCTATTTCTTCATTGGAAACATTTATGTCAAAATTTTTAATCATTTATCAATTTTCATGTTTTATATAATTTATATCAATACCTTTCTTGATTAAGTAAAATATGTCACTTAAATATTATGTTTGAAAATATAGAAACATTTCTCACTGACAACTCTCAGTATGCATGGATTGCTGTGTTTCTATTCGCATTTTTGGAATCATTTGTCTTGTCTGGAATTGTAGTGTCCAGCGCTATTTTATTTTCGGTATGTATCTTTGTGTATAACATGGAATTGATGCCAATATATCTAATAGTGCCAGTAGCAACAGCTGGGGCACATATTGGAGATATGTGTGGTTTTATATTTGGAAAAACTGTCGGACCATCATTATTATCTTCAAGATTTATTATTAAAAGAGAAAAATTAATTACAAGAGCTCAAAAATTTTTGGATAAAACAGGATCTTTTACAGTCTTAATAGGTAGATTTATTCCAGCAATAAGACCTATAGTTCCATTTCTTCTTGGAATTTCTGATTTAAAAACTGTAAGATTTTATATAGCTGATGTTATTGCTTGTTCTTTTTGGGGCATAGCACTTGGTTTTTTAGTAACAAGCGTTGGCTCAATTTTGGGATAAGATTATGTTAAGTGTATTTATTTTAGTTGTAAGCACAGTAGCCTTGGTTTATTTATTATATCAACTTATTAAAGCATCTCGTCAGGGCAGGTTTTTACAAACCATTAGAGATCTACTTATTATTTTTTTGGCTTTATTAATGACTGCAGCAATTTTTTATATTGGATTCAGATTCTTTAGGTCATTTATTTAAAAATTATGTCAATGACTTTATTTGAGAAAATTATTAACAGAGAGATTCCGGCTGAGATACTTTATGAAGATGATAAATCAATTGTAATTGAAGATATTCAACCTCAAGCCCCAACACATTTGCTTATCATCCCAAAAAAACCCTTGGCTAAAGTTTCGGATGCGACAATAGATGATCAAAGCATTTTAGGTCACTTGATTTTAGTTGCCAAAGAAATAGCTGATAAGCTTCAATTAGATGAAACTTTTAGATTAGTTATTAATAATGGTGCAAAAGCAGGCCAAAGCGTTTTTCATCTTCATATACATTTATTATCCGGAAGGCCATTTACATGGCCTCCAGGTTAAAAAAATAAATAAGCACTTAATCCTAAAACAAGTACTATAAATCCAATACCTGCACCAAAAAAAGCGCCTAATTTTAGCGTTGCACTATCATTCATTTAAATTCCCCTAAAAAAAATATAACAAAAAGAATTTAATTTTCAATAGATTTTTTAATATAAAATGTAAGTAACTAAAACATATACCTTCTATGAATATTCCATCTACAAAAAAGTTCAGCAAAGAAGTAAAAGCCTGGATTTCATATGATCTTGGAAATTCTGCATTTGCAACTACTGTAATAGCTGCATTTTTCCCAATCTTTTATAATCAATACTGGGCAGGAGGTATAGATCCTGTACTGTCTGCACAATACCTTAGCTGGACATTAGTTATTTCAAATATTACGTTACTTTTTACAGCTCCACTTATAGGAGCAATTACAGATATCAGCAAAACAACAAAAAAATTATTTATTTGTATGGTATTAGTCTCAATTATATGTGTTTCCTTGTTGTATACACTGAATGCTGGATCTTGGTTAAAAGCTCTGATATTTTTTGGAATAGCTAATTATTTTTTTTCAGCTTCGAATGTTCTTTACGATAAGATACTAGTTCAAATATCTTCTCCTGATCTTTTTTCAAAAATTTCTGGTTATGGTTTTGCTTGGGGCTATTTCGGTGGCGGTATTTTATTTTTAATTAATGCAATAATGAGTTTATATCCAAATTTGTTTGGCCTTGATTCACAAGCAGATGCTATTAGATGGTCATTTGTTACTGTTTCAGTGTGGTGGTTAATTTTTTTGATTCCATTGGCAGTAACTTTTAGAGATAGGACTGTTAACATCGCGAAAGATAATGTGTTTGTTAATTCATTTAAAAATTTATTTACTACATTTAGATCAATTTCCAAATACAAAAATGCATTTATTTTTTTAATTGCTTTTTTCTTATTCATTGATGGTGTACACACAGTCATGGCACTTGCTTCAACTTTTGCCCTAAATCTAGGATTAGATTCAAGCTCTATTATTATTGGACTTTTATTAGTTCAATTCATAGCTTTTCCCTCAACATTGCTCTGGTCATATGTCGGAGAGAAATATAATGATAAATTTGTAATCACTTTTTCAATATATATCTACATGGGAATAATCATCTTTTCCTTTTTCCTTTCTAATGGAACGCAATTCTATATTCTTGCAGCTCTTGTTGGTTTTGTTCAAGGTGGTATTCAAGCAAGCTCAAGAGGTCTTTTTGCTAAATTGATACCTGCTGAAAAGGCTGGTGAGTTCTTTGGTATTTTTAATACTTTTGGAAAGGCAGGAGCTTTTATTGGGCCGGCTTTGGTTGGATTCTTTTTACTTGCTTTTAATAATGTTAGGATAAGCCTTCTCCCAATATTAATATTATTTATTCTCGGGCTTATAGTCCTTTATTTTGTAGAGACAGATGAAATTATTTAGTACTAAATCAATTATTTTTTACAGTGTTTTAGGTTTTATAACTGCTTTTACTGTAATACCTTTCATAAGAGGCCTATTAGATTATTCTATTGGAATCGAAATCTTAATAACATCAGCAATCGTCATTCCAATGTATGCTGTTGTAACAAGATTATTGAAAAAATATTTAGATTAATTATTCAAAGTATCAAAAAGTAGCTTTGGTCTATCTGTGATAATTCCGTCAACATTTATTCCTATCAGGTACTCGAATGTTTTTACATCGTTTATTGTCCAGACCATTATTTTTAGATTTTTTGTATGAACAAAATCAACAAACCTTTTTGAGACAAGCCGGATTCCATAATAACTAATTGGGACCTGAAGACAATCTCCAATTAAACTTTTTTTATATAAACCCCAGCTTGCTATAAGAGTTTTAAAAACCTCATTCGGACCCATAGAAATGCATAAGTTGGGATTTATTGATCTTACTAACTCTAGTCTTTTACTACTAAAACTTGCTATACAAACTCTATCTGATACATCAAGTTTATTAATAACATCAAGAGCCGGCTTTACTACTTCATCTGTCTTAAAATCAATTTGAAAAGAAAGATTGGGGAATTTTTCAAGAGTTTCATCCAATCTTGGTATTTTTTTATTTTTAAAGATATGCAGATTATCAATCTCTTTACTTGATAGTTCACTAAAGACAATATGTTTATTTAATATTCTCGACAAATCATCATCATGGAAGATATATGGAACTCCATCAGAGGATGTTTGAACATCAGTTTCAATGAATTTGCACCCAATAGATCTTGAATAATCAAATGACTCTATGGTGTTCTCAAATGATTCCTCAGCACCACCTCTATGAGGAAGTACTTGAAGTCCTTTGTGCTGCAGATATGTCTTCATTCTTCGATATTGTATACATTATTACTGTAAAATATATATTATTAAATATCTGGTATAACTCTGTGAATAAATTTGATTCAATAAGGCCATATAAAAATGAAGAAGTTAATCAAGTTTTAATTGACTTATCTAATAATCGCAGATTTCTTAAAATGTTATTTAAAACAGGTGAATTCCCATACATCAAATATTTACCTTTTTCTAGAAAAATTCTGGGATCATATCTCCTCAGACAGTTTAAAAATATTATTGATGTTAAGTCTTATCAAGATATGTTTGAAAATATTGTGACTAACGTTGTAGAAAAATCTATTGAAAGATTTTCATACAGTGGGCTTGAAAATATCTCCGCAAGTAAGAGCTATCTTTTCATTTCAAATCATAGAGATATAACTTTAGATTCAGCATTACTAAATCTAACACTCCATCAAAACAACTTTAATACTACAAATAATGCTGTCGGCAATAACCTATTGAATGAAAAATGGGCATCGGATTTAATGCGACTTAATAAAAGTTTCATAATTGATAGAAGCGATAAAAGTAAAAGAGAAATATATAAAAGTTTAAATCTTGCATCAGAATTTATTCATGAATCAATTTTAAATAAAAACGAATCAATATGGATTGCACAAAAACAAGGAAGGTCAAAAGATGGAAACGATTATACGGATCCCTCTGTAATTAAAATGATCCATTTAAATGCCAGAAAGAAAATACCTATTAATGATTATCTAAATTCTCTGAATGTTGTCCCTATTTCAATTTCTTATGAAAAAGATCCAAATGATATTCGCAAAGCTAATGAATTATATTTAACAGACATAAATCATGCATATGAAAAAGATCCAAAAGAAGACCTTGAAAGTATTGCTGAGGGTATACGTGGTCAAAAAGGCAAAGTTCATCTTCATGTAGGAAAAATTTTAAATTTTGAGCATGATTCTTACGAAAAATGCTCTGATGAAATTACCTTAGCAATCAAATCTACATATAAAAACTTTTCAACTAATTATGCCGCGGCAATCATTCAAGGCAAGAAAGTAAATATAGAGAATTTTCCTAATCATGAAATTGATGCAGCTGTATCTTATTTAAAAGAAAGAATGACTGAAATATCTGAGGAGATGCAACCATATCTCTTGAATCAATACAGCAGATCTCTTGAAATATAAAAGGTAATAAAACAGTTTCTAAAAATTTAGGGAGGATGAATAAGATACTGCCTCACTACCTTTTATAATTTTTTTATAAGCTATATCCTTGCTCGTTGTGTTCAAAGATATCAAGGCCTTCTTCTTCGCCTTCGTTTGAGACCCTTATTTCAGTGAACATATTGATTACTCTTAAAATAAAGTATGTAGCCAAGATAGTCCATGCACTTATTACCACAATACCCTCCAATTGGAGCATCAATTGTTTTGCTGTTCCTTCCTCTGATATACCAGCAGCACCAGAGCCTAAAAATCCATCTGGATCCCCAACCAATGCAAGCATTATTATTCCAAGAATCCCTCCAACTCCATGTACTGGAAATACATCAAGCGAATCATCAATTTTGAAATATGATTTAACCAATTGTGTTGCATAGAAACAAACAGAGCCTGCAAGCAAACCAATTAATAATGCACCTGATGGACCAACCGTTCCCGATGCTGGTGTAATAGTAGCTAAACCGGATACCATACCAGTTGCAATACCAATCATGGTAGCTTTCCCAGACTTAATCCATTCAATTGTCATCCATGTCAAAGCTCCCACAGAAGCGCTAATATGAGTAACTAACATTGCCATTCCAGCTGAACTATCAGCAGCAACTGCGCTTCCAGCATTAAATCCAAACCATCCAACCCATAACATTGATGCTCCTATCATCACCATTGTTCTGTTGTGAGGTGGCAGAGGTATTTTATTAAATCCTTTTCTTTGACCAAGATATATTGCAGCCACTAAAGCACCTAAGCCACAAGTTGCGTGCACTACAAGTCCACCAGCAAAATCAATAACTCCTTTAGATCCTAAATAGCCGCCTCCCCAGACCATATGGCATGCTGGTATATATACAAAAGTAAACCATGCAACTGAGAACATACACATTGCAGAAAATCTCATTCTTTCTGCAAAAGCACCTACAACTAATGCAGGTGTAATAATCGCAAATGTCATCTGGAATGTAATAAAAACTGATTCCGGTAAAGTTCCACTCATCGAGCTTCTATCAACACCATTTAAAAACGCAGCACTAAGGTCACCGATAAAAGGACCATCTCCTTTAAAGGCAAGACTGTAACCATAAACAACCCAACAAACTGACATTAGACAGGCTATTGAAAAACATTGCATTAAAACAGATAACACATTTTTTGATCGGACCAATCCACCATAAAAAAGTGCTAGTCCAGGTAATGTCATCAATAAAACCAATGCTGTAGAAGTTAATATCCATGAGGTATCACCTGAATTTAAATCATCACCAAATCCGAAAGGAACAAAAATCAAAGTTGATATTCCTAATAATATTTTATAAATCATAATTACTCCTTTTAAATTGCATCTGGCCCTGTTTCACCAGTTCTTATTCTGATTACATCATCAACACTGGTAACAAAGATTTTTCCATCACCAATCTTTCCTGTGTTTGCTGTTTTGGATATTGCTTCGATAACCGTTTCAAGTGAATTATCTTCAATTAAAACATCTAACTTAATTTTAGGAAGTATATCTACTGCATACTCCGCACCTCTATACATTTCTGTATGTCCTTTTTGCCTTCCATATCCTTTAACTTCAGTAACAGTTAGGCCACTAATGCCTGCATCTACAAGCGCTTCTCTAACTTCCTGTAACTTAAAGGGTTTAATTATTGCTGTTATTAACTTCATTTTAAAAACTCGCAGCAATAGAAAATACTATGGCATCTTCATCAGACTCATAACCATCTTCAGAAAAATCTGAATAGGCCAGAGAACAATCGTAGCCACCACAGGTAAAACCATATGATATTAAAAGATTATTTCCATAATCATCATATTGGCCATATGAAAAATTAATCGGTCCAAAAGGATATGATATTTCTATGTAATCGTTAGCCCCATCTTGGCCTGATGCATACATAAAACTAAAATCACTTACACTTATACCAAGCACTAATTCTTCAAAATCTAAATTAGATTTATTTTTAGGATAATCAAAAGCTACATATCCAAGATCAATATTGAAAACATTTAGATCAAAGCTATATCCAAAATAGTAATCTAATTCACTTCCAGTTCCTTCGTCATTGAAATTTACATTTGATCCCCATATTCCAGCATAAAATCCATTTTCAGCCGCAAAATCAAACCCACCTGAAATAGCTGGACCATCTGTTTGAGTCATGCCTCTCCATATATAATCTGAAGCAAAGCTAACATTAGCACTCACAGCAGCATAAGAGGGCAAAGAAATAATACATAACAACATATATATTCTCTTCATAAAAAATCTCCATATTAAAATATTTATACTTATATATATGCAATTTGTATGCCAAAAAAAATTTTTTTAAAGATCTGATTTTGAAGTTATAATTTTTAACTAACTACAAGGAAAATATTATGAATTTAAAAGATAAGATCGCTTTAGTAACTGGTGGAGCTTCTGGACTAGGTCAAGCAACTGTTGAAGATTTTGTAACCAAAGGTGCTAAGGTTGTAATACTTGATATAAACGAGGATAACGCAAATAAAATAATTGAAAATCTTGGTGACGACAATGTAATGTTTATTTCTACAAACATTATGGAAGAAAAGCCAGTGGTTGATGCAATAAATAAAATTAAAGAGAAATTTGGTGCTCTTCACATTGCAGTAAATTGTGCAGGGACAGGATATCCAGGTAGAATTTTGGGTAAAGAGGCGCCTCATCCATTAGATGCTTTTCAGTTTATTATTAATCTTAATTTAGTTGGTACTTTTAACGTAATGAGGCTTGCAGCTGAACTAATGGATAAAAATGAACCCGATAAAAAAGGCGAGAAGGGCGTGATCATAAATACTGCATCTGTAGCAGGTTATGAAGGCCAAATTGGCCAATCTGCATACAGCGCTTCTAAAGCTGGTGTAATAGGTCTTACACTCACTGCTGCAAGAGATCTTGCAAGACATGCTATTAGAGTATGTACAATTGCTCCAGGAATTTTCGATACTCCATTAATGCAATTAGCACCTGACAAAGTAAGAGAACCATTGTTGGAATCAACGCAGTTTCCGCATCGATTTGGTAAATCTGATGAATTTGCTCAGCTAGCAATCCACATCGTCGAGAATACTTACCTTAATGGTGAAACTATTCGTTTAGATTCTGGAATGCGAATGAAACCTCGGTAACTTATTGAACTGAAACCCAATATGTTGCAGCTATAACAGCTACAATTATTAAAAAAAGAATTACCTTCGCATCACTTTGACTGTCAAGATTATCTTCATCGGATTCATAATATTCTTTATAGTCGTCTTTCAACTTAACCTCCGTGTTTAATAACAACCCTTCCAACTTGATTGCCATCTAAAATTTTTATAATTTCATCTTTAATATCACTTATATTAACTAATTTTGTTTGGTTGCTTAAATCAAGAGACCATTCATTAGCAAGCATATCCCATAATTCTTTTTTCAATTCTAAAGAAGATTCCGCCGAATCAATACCACATAATTGAATTCCTCTTAAGATAAATGGAAATACTGAAGATTGAAACATTGGTCCCGCAACATTTCCACAACAGGAAATAACACCCTGATTGGATACTAAAGAAATTATTTTAGATAAAATATCGCCACCAACGGTATCTACTGCTGCGCAATAAATTGCTCTATCTAATGGTTTTACCGGGTCTTTCATAAAATCACTTCTTGATATAATTTGCGTTGCACCCATTGAAATAAGTTTATCTTTTTGATTACCTTTACCAGTGAGAGCATGAACTTCGTAACCTATTTTTGAAAGAATTCCTACTGCAATCGAACCAACTCCTCCAGTAGCCCCTGATACTATTACAGGAAGATCTTTTGTTAAATTTGCATCAACAATTTTTTTTACGCATGCTGCTGCGGTAATTCCTGCCGTTCCATAACTCATTGCTGAAAGATTAGACATTTCTTTAGGAGACTTCAAAACCCATTTAGATGGTAGTTGCACAATTTCACCAAAGCCGCCATGAACAGACATGCCAATTTTATATCCGGTAGCAATTACACTGTCTCCAACTAAAAAATCAGATGATGATGTTTCTATAACTTCTCCGGCTACATCTATACCAGGAACAAAAGGATAAGATCTTACAACTCCCTTAGCACCTGATGATGCCAACGCATCCTTATAATTTAATGACGAGTAAGAGACTTTTATTATTAAACTATCATCTTCTAATGTTGGTTTATCAAGTTCAGATATTGATCCTGAAAAATTCCCTGAATCTTCATGAACTAAGTATGCTTTATATTTCATTTAATTTTCAGAAAGATATTTTTCAGCATCCAAGGCAGCCATGCAACCAAAACCTGCTGATGTAACGGCCTGTCTATATACTTGATCTGAGACATCACCAGCTGCAAAAACACCCTCTACCGATGAACTTGTAACAGATCCACTAAGACCGGATTTAATTAATATGTACCCATTATCCATTTCTAATTGCCCATTAAAAATGTCGGTATTTGGTTTATGTCCAATTGCAATAAAAACACCCATAACATCTTTTTCTAAAACAGATCCTTTTCTATCAACTTTTATTCCAGTAACTCCCATGTCATCACCAACAACTTCTGAGAGTTGAGAATCCCATAGTATTTCAATTTTTCCATTTTTTTCTTGATCAAAAATCCTATCTTGAAGTATTTTTTCAGCCCTAAGCTCATCTCTTCTATGAACCAAATAAACTTTTGAGCAAATATTAGCAAGATATAGAGCTTCTTCAGCAGCAGTATTACCACCACCAATTACAGCCACTTTTTGATCTTTATAAAAAAAACCATCACACGTTGCACAGGCTGAAACACCTCTACCTAAATATTTCTTTTCAGAGTCTAGGCCTAAATACATTGCACTTGCTCCAGTTGCAATAATAAGCGAATCACAAGTGTATTCTGCGTTACCAGATAGTTTCAGGGGTTTATTCGATAGATCAACTTTATTAATATGATCATTAATGATGTTTACATCAAATTGTTGAGCATGTCTTTTCATTCTATCCATTAATTCAGGACCTTGAAGACCATCGCTGTCACCTGGCCAATTTTCAACATCTGT
>TARA_B100001057_G_scaffold229747_2_pt1 | contig 12222 bp, 10 predicted proteins | sample TARA_B100001057 | Tara Oceans TARA_B100001057 (sample SAMEA2621839) | marine metagenome | biome: marine biome (ENVO:00000447); feature: surface water layer (ENVO:00002042); material: "saline water (ENVO:00002010), including plankton (ENVO:xxxxxxxx)" | depth 5 m | reverse complement strand
GGAAGTATTTAACAATTTTGAATATTTTAAAAGAAAAAATAAGCGAAAACGTTTTAATGGCAGCTTTGATTTTGATTTTGATTTTAGTAAAGGAGCATTCTTTCTAATTTTATGCCTTCCAGTCTTGCTTTTTTTGGCTCTGCTTCCTTTAGATATTTCATGGACTACCGAGGAGTGCTATAAAACAACTGCTGAGTGGTTTGATAAAGAGGATATAAAACTGCTTGACATGTATGGCCAAGCTGATCCTAATTGCTATGAAAAATCTACAGGATTTATGTATCCTAAAGCTTTTAAATTCTCATTTTCTTTTATTTTTTTTATTTGCATAATATCTGGATTAGGATCGATACTTGATGCAAAAGAGCTATCTACTGCTAACAAAACATTCTCTATAATTTTTGGTTTTCCTTTAATATCTCATATAGTAGGACTTGTTTTCTATTTCTTAGTTTCAATATTGTTTTATCACATTTTTCAAATACCTCCTGAAAGGTATTGAAGCGCAAAACAAATGAAAAAATCTATTTCACTTATAGGTATGGCAGGAGCTGGTAAATCATGCATAGGAGCAAAGCTTGCAAAGTATTCCAATTTTAATTTCGTCGATAGCGATAAATTAATTGAAACTATTGAAAATAAAACATTACAAGAAATTCTGGATGAAAAAGGGATAGAAAAATTTAAAAAAATTGAAGAAACTATTCTTCTGTCTGTTAAGTTTAATCAAACTATTTTGGCAACTGGTGGCAGCGTTATCTTTAGTAAAAAAGCAATGAATCATATTAAAAGTAATTCATCAGTAATTTATTTGGAAGTGTCCTACGAAGATATAATGTACCGCATTTCGGATTTTTCAAATCGAGGCTTTATTAAAGAGGCTGACCAAACAATGAAACATGCATTTAATGAAAGAGAAAGTATATATAGAGAGTTTGCTGACCATATCGTGACAAACAATGAAGATTTAGAGTCTTGTTTTAATAAAATTCTTAGGGTTATTTAAAACTTACCTTAGTTTCTCTTGTTAAGCATTTTCCATACTTTAGATGTTATTTCCATTCCAAGAAATGGTTTAACTAACTTATAGGCTAAGCCAGGAATAACAGTACTTTTTCCAGCTATAGAAGCCTTCTCGCTCATCTTTACAACCTTTTCAGCAGATACCCACATCCAAAAAGGTATTTTCTTCTCAAGATGATCAAGACCAGCTCTTTTGTGGGCATTTGTTTTTACATATCCTGGAAGTGAGATGGTGACCGAAATATTATCATTTGCTAACTCTTCGCCAATTGATCTTCCATAAGAATAAATACCAGACTTTGCAGATGAATAAAGTGAAGATTTAGGCATTGGTGTTACTGCTCCTATACTTGAAATGATGACAATCCTTGCAGCATCTTTTTCTTTTAATCTTGGAACCAATCCCTCAATTAAATCAATTACTCCTCCACATAAAAGATAATATAATTCATCTCTTTGCAATGAGGAGCTCTCGCCAGCTTTGCTCATCATAGTTATACCAGCATTAGCAACAACAAGATCGGGACAACCTATTTTATCAAGCAGCTCTAAAATAGAATCTTTTTTAGAAAGATCCAGATGATAATAGTTGTTATTATTATCTTGAAAAAACTCTCTTGCTTTTTTTGATCTTTCTTCGCTATGAGAAACTAAATCTAATGACCAACCATTTTGGTTTAAATACTTTGCGTACTCAAAACCAATTCCTGAAGAAGCTCCTGTGATTAATGCTTTTTTCATCTTTATTTTTTAATTGAGATTATAATCTTTTTATGAAACATTTTGGTTTGAAATCAATATTTTCATTGATTGCCGCACTCACTCTTGTCAACTCTTGCGGTGGCGGTGGAGGAGGAACTGATCCGATACCTCAGACCTTAAACACCTCTCCCTTTTTCGTAAATAATATTGGTGAGATCGAGGTTGATGAAATGCAATTATCTGTTGCTATTATTTCTGCCAGTGACAATGATGGAGATATCCTCCAATATAGTCTTTCGGGCAATGATCCATCATACTTTTCTATAAGTAGTCAGGGAGTTATTACTTTTAATCAATCGCCAAGTTATTTTGACAAGAACGAGTTCTCAATCATGATAAATGTTAGTGATAATATTGTTTCAATTACTCAACCACTTACGGTTTTCCTTTTGAGAGTATGTTCAGAAAGCTTTCTAGGCAAAATAGTTTGTTTTGAAGAGGAAAATACAACTGTTGTATATGATAGATCAAATGATTATCCAACATGGCAAGATTGGGATGGCGACTGTCAGAACAATAGACATGAAGTGCTTGAATCTGAGCATATTGATGATGACTCAAATCATCCGTTAATTTTTTCATCAGATGGATGTTTTGTTAATTCTGGAAAATGGTTTGATCCTTATGACAACCTTTTTTATTTTTTCTCTTCTGATGTCCAAATAGATCATGTTGTTGCATTATTTGAGGCTCATAAAAGTGGAGCATGGAGCTTCCCAGCCTCAAGAAAACTTCAATTTGCTAATAATATTGATTTTGATGATCTTTTAATTGCGGTTGGAGGCTCATCAAATGCAAGCAAGGGTTCATCAGATCCATCTGATTGGATGCCAGATAATTCTTCCTACTATTGTGAATATCTAGATAAATGGCTAAATATAAAATCAGAATTTAGATTGGGTATTGATTCCGATGAGAAGGACGCAATTGAAAATTACTATATAGAAAATGATTGTCAAAACTAATTTTTAACAAAAATTGATGTATTATTTTTCCTGGAGGAAATTTTATGAATAAAAATATTTTTTACTTAACTGCCTTACTTTTTATTTTAGGCTGCTCAAACCAAAGTTCTGAGCCTGAAGTAGCGGAAGCAGAGTTTGAAACCGTCTTGCTAGAGTACATGTGGTGCGACTTTGGGCCGAATACTTCTGAAGAAACTTTAGATGAGCTCGTAGCAGATTTTAATGTAGTCACGCAAAATTCAGATCATCCAGTTGAAAGTGCTTGGGCTTATGTTCCAACTTTTGAAACTGATTCTTATGATGCAATTTGGCTGAATGTTTGGTCTGATGAATCCGAAAGAAATGCTGGTTGGAAAGATTGGGCTTCAAACGTTCAAGAAGATTTTGAAGCTGAGCATAACGATACTCTTAATTGTCGAGAAGATAGAATGTTCCAATTTGCGGGAACAGCTGGAATGGCACCAAGAGTTGAATGGAATGCTGAGCCACCATTCAATGCTGATTATCAGTTTTGTACCTTTAAAGGTGAAAATGGAATGGAGGAGCTTGCTCCAATAATGGCAAGTTTTGATACTTGGGTTGAGGGAACAGAAAAAGATAGCATGTGGTATGTGTGGCATGATCCATTGTTCGATACTTCAGTTGCAGGTGGATCTGTTCAAGATGGCTATGATTATGCAATTGGCTTTTATTGGCAAAATAATGCAGAAAGAGAAGTTGGTTATGCTGGTTATAATGAAACAGATTTGCAATCAAGATTTGATGAAATTGAATCATGTGAAGCACTAACATTTGAGGGATATCCTATAGTTCAGACCACTTCTTAAAAGTGACTGGTTTTAAAAAAGGGAGCTTGCTCCCTTTTTTTTATTTATACTATTTAAATGACCAAAAAGCTTTTTGACCTTCAAGGTAAAAATGTACTACTCACTGGTGCTTCTAAGGGTATGGGATTATCAATGGCACAAGGGTTGGTAAGTCACGGGGCAAATGTCGTTATATCAAGTAGGAAGCTTGATCAGTGTAAAGAAGCTGCAGATGAAATAAACGAAGCCATTGGATACCAAAAAGCATTCGCCTTTGCATGCAATGCTTCAAGCAAAGATCAATTACAAGATCTTGTAGACTTTTCAATATCCAAGCTTGGATCAATCTCAACTTTGGTATGTAATGCTGGAGTGAATTCATTTTTCGGATCAATGTCCGAAATAGATGATGAATCATATGATAGGACCATGAATACAAATGTTAAGTCTAATCATTGGTTAATTAATATGGTTTCACCATCCATGAAAAAAGCAGGGGGAGGATCAATAATGATTACTTCAAGTATTGCTGCTTTTCATGCATCTGAAACCTTGGGCACATATAGCATTTCAAAACTTGCTGTTTTGGGTTTAGTAAGAAACTATGCTTCAGAATTAGGCCCATCAAAAATAAGAGTAAATGCAATTTGTCCAGGGTTAGTCAAAACAGATTTCTCAAAACTCCTTTGGGAAAATCCTGATGCAGAAAAAGCCTCAAGTCAAAGAATGCCGCTTAGAAGACTTGGTGAAGCTGATGATTTTAAAGGCATTGCTGTTTTTTTAACTTCAGATGAAAGCTCCTTTATGACAGGGCAAGCTCTTACTCTTTGTGGTGGCGCGAGTATGTGGTCATGAATAAGAATCTTATTTTAATATTTTTTATTACCGCCAATATTCTAATTGCTGATGATTATCTTATTAAGTCTAAGGGCTATTTAGATATTCAAACCGGAGACATTGTAAAGGCAGATATCTTAGTTAGTGATGGAAAGATTGTTGAGATTGGCAAAATTAAGGCAAGTGATGCAACTGTATTATCCTTTCCTGACTTAATTCTTTTACCAGGCTTAATGGATAGTCATGTTCACATTGTCGGTAATGATTCTAAAGGTGAAGAATCAATTGCAGATTCATCACACATGGGTACTGTTTGGGGGGTTGTAAATGCTGAACGTACATTAATGGCAGGCTTTACAACGGTAAGAAATGTTGGAGCTGCAAATTATGCAGATGTGTCAGTAAGAGATGCTATCGAGAGAGGAGTTATAAATGGTCCAACAATGCTTGTATCAGGTCCAGCTTTGGGAATTACTGGTGGGCATTGTGATCATAACTTGTTACCACCAGAATTTAACTATTCAAGCGAGGGTGTTGTTGATAGTCCCTGGGAAGCAAGAAAAATGGTCAGGAAAAACAGAAAGTATGGAGCGGATTTGATAAAGTTCTGTGCAACTGGCGGAGTCATGTCTAGAAACACTGATGTTAATGCCAAACAGTTTACTCTTGAAGAAATGAAGGCAATAGTAGATGAGTCCCATAATCATGGAATGAAGGTTGCTGCTCATGCCCATGGCCTTGTTGGAATAAAGGCTGCGATTAAAGCAGGCGTTGATTCAGTCGAGCATGCAAGCTTTATTGATGATGAAGCTATAGAGATGGCTATTAAAAATAATACTGTTCTCTCAATGGATATATTTGTTTCTGATTATATTTTAGGCGAGGGTGCAAAAGCTGGCATAAGAGAAGAATCTTTGAATAAAGAGAGATTGGTAGGTCAAAAACAGAGAGAAAACTTTATGAATGCTCATAAAAGAGGAGCAATAATTACTTTTGGAACTGATGCTGGCATATTCGATCATGGTGATAATGCAAAACAATTTGCTTACATGGTTGAATGGGGAATGACACCACTCGAAGCAATTCAGGCCTCAACAGTAAAAACTGCTCAACTTTTTGGAATTGAAAAAACAGGCCAGATTAAGCAAGGATTCGATGCCGACATTATAGGAGTATATGAAAACCCACTAAAAAATATAAGAACACTTGAAAGTGTTGCCTTTGTGATGAAAGATGGAAAGATCTACAAAAATAATTAATCAAGAAGCTTCGTCGCTTCATTAAAGTGTTTTCGGCAGAGAACTCGATAGACATCATTGCCCCCTATTTGAACTTTTGAACCTTCTGTTACTACTCTGCCATCTTCATTGAGTCTCACCACCATTGTGGCCTTTCTGCTACATTCATTACAAACGGTTTTAAGTTCTATTAGATTATCAGCAAGAGCTAAAAGTGATCCACTGCCTTCAAATAGTTCACCCCTAAAATCTGTTCTGATGCCATAGCACATTACTGGTATTCCTAACTCATCACATACTCTGCACATCTGAAGGACATGATGTTTTTTTAAAAATTGAGCCTCATCAACTAAGATTGCATCAATCTGTTTATTTTTTAATTCCTCTTTTACATGTTCAAATATTTTAAGATTTGAATCGATTACAACAGCTGAAGCACTTAATCCAATTCTTGACTTTATAAGCCCTGAATTCTTATCAGCATCCTCTCTAGGTATGAACAGAATAGTTTCGTTTCCTGTTTCATGATAATTATGAGCTGACTGAAGCAATGCTGTAGATTTTCCTGCATTCATTGTTGAATAAAAAAAGTGAACCTTGGCCATTGCATAATTATAATAGGTTTATGAAAACTTTTGTTGAGAATGGAATAACCCATTTAGATCTTCATGGTGTAAGGCATCACGAGGTGAACGAATTAGTATTAGATTTTATATTAAGACACCAAGATAAAATTCCTCTTGTCATAATTTGTGGTAATAGTGTTAAGATGATCTCGCTAACTAAATCTTGTATGGATTCGAATGACATAAAATATCAAGATATTAGGTTTGGATTAATAAGAGTTGAGAAGATTTAATTTATAATATTGCTATGAGTGAACTCCCAGATATTTTTCTTTTTGAGCAACAACTTACTGAAGAAGAACAAGCCATTCAAAAAACTGCAAGAGACTATTGCGAAAACTCTCTGCTTCCAAGAATACAAAAAGCAAATAGAGAAGAAATATTTGATAAAGAAATTTACAAAGAACTTGCTGAGTTAGGTCTGCTTGGACCTCACATCAAAGGATATGGTTGCTCTGGAGTTAGTAACGTTGCTTATGGATTAATTGCTAGGGAAATAGAAAGAGTAGATTCAAGTTATAGATCTGCTTTTAGCGTTCAATCATCTCTTGCTATGTATGCTATATATAAATTTGGATCTGAAGAACAGAAAAAGCACTTTCTACCTGAAATGGCTAAAGGTAATATTATAGGCTGCTTTGGTCTCACTGAGCCAGATGCAGGTTCTGATCCTGCTGGAATGAAATCTCATGCAAAAAAAGTTGATGGTGGTTATGAATTAAGTGGATCTAAGACTTGGATTACAAATTCACCAATAGCCGATCTATTTATAATTTGGGCAAAAGATGAACAAGGCGTTTTGAGAGGATTTATTCTTGAAAGGAATGATGTAAAAGGATTAGAGACTCCTTATCTTGATGGTAAATTTGCTTTAAGGGCTTCAGCAACTGGTATGATCTTTATGGATCAAGTTTTCGTTCCAGAGGATAAGGTTTTACCTGAGGTGCAAAGTTTTAAAGGTCCCTTCACCTGCCTCAATTCTGCTAGATATGGAATAGCTTGGGGCGTAATGGGAGCTGCAGAATTTTGTTGGGAAAAATCATTAGAATATACAATGAACCGAAACCAGTTTGACTCTCCACTTGCCTCAAAACAACTCATCCAAAAGAAACTTGCTGATATGCAGACAGAAATATCACTTGGATTGCAAGCTGCTCTTAGAGTCGGGAGATTAATTGATGAAAATAACTTTATCCCTGAGATGATTTCTCTGATTAAAAGAAATAATTGCCAAAAAGCTCTTGAAATTGCAAGATCTGCAAGAGATATTCATGGTGGAAATGGTATCAGTGATGAATATCACGTGGTAAGGCATTCAATGAATCTTGAAGCGGTTAACACTTACGAGGGCACTTCAGATATTCATGCCCTCATACTTGGCCAAAAACAAACAGGTATCAGTACGTTTTAGTATTTAGTCTCCTAAACTAGCATCTAAAAAATCTACCATTTTAGAATACAACTCTAGATTATTAGTCTCAGAATAAAATCCATGACCTTCATCACCTTTAATCATGTATTCAAATGGAATATCTGCACTCTCAAGAGCGTTTTTTAGTTGTAAAACTTGTTTGTAAGATGCTTGTCTATCCTGTCTTCCATGAATTACAAATAAATCACCCTTAATATTTTCAACATAATTTATTGGGCTTGCATTCTCAAGTAAATCCCTCTCAGTATTTGGGTCACCCATTTCAATATGTTGTGCTGGTCTTCCCATATCAGCAAACATCCATTGCTTATCGTCATAAAGTGTATATAGATCTACAACACCAACATAGTTAATAGCACATTTGAAAACATCAGGATTCTTTGTGATACCAACCATTGCTGAATATCCACCATAACTTGCTCCTGAAATACAAACCTTGTTCGTATCTACAAAACCTCTGTCAGTTGCCCAAGATAATGCATCAAGAAGATCATCATGCATTGCAAGAGACCACTGTTTATTAGCTAACTTCATTTTCTCTAGTCCAAAACCTACAGAACCTCGATAATTTACTTGAAGAACTCCATAGCCTCTTGTCGCATAAATTTGAACTTCTGATCTGTAGCCAAAGCTATCCTTTGCGTTAGGACCCCCATGAGGATGGACAATGAAAGGTATTTTTTGACCTTTTCTATAATCTGGAGGAAGTGTAATATAGCCAGTTAATTCAATACCATCTCTAGCTGTAAAATTAAAAGGGAGCATATCTCCAAGCTTGAATTCCTTAAGCCATGGAGCAAAATCAGCAACTTCAACAATTGCTCCTTGAAGAACGTCATAGTAATGAAGCGCTCCAGGTGATTTATCTGATGAAGATGAAATAACTACTTTTGAAAAATCAGCACTCGTATTTAAACCGATTTGCTTATCAGGAAAGGTTGCTTGAACACTTTCTCTAATGTATCCATATGTCTCATCCCAGTAAATATATTTTCTTTTTTCAGCTGAATAAGATAGGCCTAAATTAATTTTATTGTACCTATCTTGAAGAACTCTTCCATCTGAATATCCTTGTCTAGGATTTGAGAAATCATAAAAAGGATCGTGAAAAACTTTTTCAACATACTCTTTCTTTTTTGTATCATAAAGCCACAGAGCATTTGTATCAGTGTATTCCATTGTCTTGTCTAAAGATCCGTCAGGTAAAACTGCCTGCCCAACACCGAAAAGCATTCTGTTATCAAAATCAAAAGTTAAAGGCATAAAACATGGATCTTGATGTCTGCATGAAGCCATTCTTTCATACTCTTTAGTTTCTGGATCCATCAGGTATACATATGTATAAAGCCCATCTCTTACGCTGTTTGGTTCTCTGTCTTTTCCATTATCATGAGAAGTTACAAACCCTCTTGCATTACCCTCATGATCAACTAACCATTGGCTGTGCCATTCATTTTGAATTGTTGGAACTTCGGCAATTTTAGTTGTTTTTTTAGTTTTTAAATCTAGCCAATATAAATCCCTAAATCTCCATGCAAATTGAGGCATTCTGTTCATAGTGATAAGAACTTTGTTTGCATATTGAGGCATAGAATCAAAAAGAGCTGGATACCGAATACCTTGACCTCTGCTTGTTTGTTTTGCTTGAATAAGTACTTCTCTTTCACCTGTAGTTACATCTAAACCATATAAGCTGTAACAATCTACTGTTCCGGATGATCCAGCACCTCTTGCACAGGACCTATTAATTAGGAGTATTTCATTATTTAAGAAAGTAGCACTACTAACTCTTGAATTTACTGAAGTGCCTGAATATTGCTTCTTTTCCATAGTTTCAAGATTTATAACAACCAAAATAGGAACTGCAACATCCTCTTCGGGAGTTGTTATATCGCATGTAACATCTCCAGAGGGAATCATTGCAGCAAAATATTTACCATCAGGTGATACAGATACACCAGTTCCAGTTCCATAGCAGATGAGCTTTTCGAGTGGTATTTTTTCCTGTGACTCAACTCCAGTGACTGTAAAAAGAAATGTAAAAACTAAAAATAAACTAAATTTTTTCATAATTTTAATGATTAAAATGTTATTAAATAAATGACAAGTAAAAATAATACAAAGTTTTTGGGCTTCTAACAATATCAATGTCAAATTTATTTTACATTTTTGAAAAAAAAGATTAAAAAATTCTTTCAATAATTGTGCAGAAAAATCTTGCAATAGAGGAAAAATATGTCAATATAAAGCCTGAAAGCTTGTTTTTAAGAGGGCAAGCTGTGAATTATCTTTTAAAAAGGGGATATATATGAATATTTTTAGAGTTTTATTTAGTTTTTCAACTTTTCTTTTATTTACTCTTACTTTTTCTATTTCTGCTGTTGCAGACCAAGAAGTGGATGAAGTTGAGTCAGTAGAAGCAGTAGCAGAGGTATCTGATGATGAAGAAGATGAAGATGTCACTGACGTAGGTAAAGTTACCGTTACTGGTTCAAGAATTAAAAGAATAGATATTGAAGGTGCGACGCCAATTACTGTTATTACAAGAACAGACATTGACCAAGCTGGATATGGCACTGTATATGATGCTGTTTCTAACTTGACACAAAACATTGGTGAAACCTTCGGTGAAAACTATCAAATTGGATTTACACCTGCAAACCAAGTTGTTGACCTCAGAGACTTTGGTCCTGGAAGAACACTTGTTCTTGTTAACGGTAAGAGAATGGCTGATTATCCATTTCCTTATAACGGTGTTTCCTCATCATTTAACTGGGCATCAATTCCATTAGCTGCGGTTGAGAGAATTGAGGTTCTAACCGCTGGAGCATCATCTATTTACGGTTCTGATGCGATTGCTGGTGTTATAAACGTTGTTCTTGTTGAGGGTGTTGAAGAAACTAGCGTTAGAGTTAATGCTGGTAGATACCTTGATGCAAGTGATAATGGTGGATCCGACTGGGGTATAGAGTTTACCACTGGTGGTGTATTTAATAAGTTTACATGGACTGTCGCTGCAGAGATCACTCATCTTGATCCCCTTTTAACAACTGATAGAGATGAATATGATAATTATGATGACGACAAAGGAGCCGGTCCTGGTGAAGGTTTTCCATGGGACTCTGTAAGAACATATGGTGCTTTTGACCCATTCGGATTTACAGGTTACACAGGCTATAAGTACTGGGGTCCTTCTCAATTTTTAAATGCCCAGGGCGAAAATGCAGGATTCACATGTGATACTGCTACTAACGTAACTGGCGATGCTGAAGCTCCATTTTCAGATTTTACTGATACATTCTCAAGACCTGATGACAGACTTTGTTTCATGGGCGAAGGTAACCCTCCACAAACTGTTTGGAATGAAAGAGATAACATGTCAGTTTTTGCTTCAGGCGCATACACGATAAATGAAAGTGCAGAAGCATATTTCAAATTCATGCAGTTCAATACAGAAACTACAGGTATTTATTGGAATAGTTTCTTCTATCCTGCCCCTGGTGGAGCAGCTGGTGCAACTACAAGATACAGTGCTGGATATTCAGCATTTGGACCAGCAGGTTCTGCATTACCTCATCCATACAATCCAGGCGAGTTAGTTTGGGTTCAAGATATTTATTCTTACAAAAAATTCCAAGAACCAGCATGGGACTCTTCATATGAAGAAACTTCTGAAACTGTTGATATTGGCGTAAGAGGAGTTTTAAGTAATGGTTGGGAGTACGATGTTTCACATACTCAAAACGAATATGTTTCAGACAGCGTTGGAACTCTTTGGTTAGATGTAGAAATGACAGACCTTTACTTTAATATTGGTGGAGTTGATGGATTAGGTAATCCATGCGTTATGGATCCACTTGATCTTATTGCTCAAGGTTATTGGAGTGGATCACGTTTCGATGCTACCGACCCATATGGCGGTTATTGGTTAGCAAATTATTATAGCCAGCCTACATGTCTTAATTGGGAATGGGCGCTCGGTGGAGTTGACTTCCCATACCAAGAATATCAAGGCGTTAACGATGAAAACGCTGAGTCATACTCAGATTTCACAACTGCATCATTAGTTGGTGAGTTTGGAATGCTTAATGGTGGCCCAATAGGTTTTGCTGCTGTTGTTGAGTACCAGGATATGGGATATGACACTAATCCTTCTCAGGCAGTTGTAGATGGCTTGCTTTGGGGTACTGGATATTCACAAAGTGGCGGCGCAAGAGATAGACAGGCTGCTGGTGTTGAATTTAGATTGCCATTCACTTCAGAATTTGTTGTTAACGTATCTGGAAGAAAGGATGTATACGACGATAGAGTTGTAGATATCGATAGAAACACTTTTGGTGCAAGTTTTGAATATAGACCAAATGAGAATTTCCTTTTCAGAGGTTCTTGGTCAGAATCATTCAGAGCTCCAGATATGCAAAGATCATTTATTGACGCTGTTGAAGGTTTCAACAGTGGTACAGACTATTATCAATGTTGGTTAGCAACTGGTGATATTGTTGATTGTAATGAGTTTGGTATTACTAATATTAA
>TARA_B100001057_G_scaffold499746_1_pt1 | contig 12226 bp, 9 predicted proteins | sample TARA_B100001057 | Tara Oceans TARA_B100001057 (sample SAMEA2621839) | marine metagenome | biome: marine biome (ENVO:00000447); feature: surface water layer (ENVO:00002042); material: "saline water (ENVO:00002010), including plankton (ENVO:xxxxxxxx)" | depth 5 m | reverse complement strand
TGACCACCTAAAACGTATGAGGGCCTTACAAGTATTGGAAATGACAATTGTTTTGATATTTTCAGTGCCTCATCAGCAGATTGAGCAACACCGAATTCTGGATAAGGAATATCAAGCTTTTTTAACATCTCAGAAAACCTTCCTCTATCTTCAGCAATATCTAAAGAATTAAAACTAGAACCCATTATTTTAATGCCGTACTTTTCTAATTTTTCAGCCAATTTAAGAGCAGTTTGACCACCAAGCTGAACAATAACGCCTTCAGGTTTTTCATGAAGGATAATATCATAAATATGCTCCCAAAAAACTGGTTCAAAATACAACTTATTAGCAGTGTCAAAATCAGTTGAAACTGTTTCAGGATTACAATTAATCATAATTGTTTCGTAACCACATTCTCTACTTGCTAAAACTCCATGAACACAACAATAATCAAATTCAATCCCTTGACCAATTCTATTTGGTCCAGAACCAAGTACAATAATTTTTTTATTGTTTGATGATTTACTTTCATTATAATCAATTAAATCACCTGAAGATAAATAAGATTTCTTTTCAAATGTAGAATAATAATAAGGAGTTGAAGCTTTAAATTCGGCAGCGCATGTGTCAACTAATTTATAAACCCTTTTAATATCAAACTCTTTTCTTTTATTAAAAACCTCACTTTCTAAACAATTTAGTAAATGAGCAATTTGCCTGTCAGCAAAACCACTCATCTTAGATTTAAGCATTAGATCTGATGATACACTTTGAATATTGGATTGATTTAACTCTTTTTCAACTGAAATTATACTTTCTATTTGCTTCAAAAACCACATATCCATTCCAGTTAGTTCTTTAACTCTATTTAAAGTAATACCTAATTTTATTGCATCATAAATTCTAAAAACCCTATCCCAACTAGGTCTTTTTAAAGATTCTAAAATTTGATCTTGGTTAGTCCATCCTTTACCATCGGCTCCCAATCCGTTTCTTTTTATTTCAAGAGACTGACATGCTTTTTGTAATGCCTCTTTAAAACTTCTACCAATTGCCATTACTTCACCAACAGATTTCATTTGTAAACCTAGTTCTTTATCACAGCCATCAAACTTATCAAAGTTCCATCTCGGGATTTTAACAATAACATAATCTAATGAGGGTTCAAAGTAAGCGGAAGTAGATCCAGTTATTTGATTCTTAAGCTCATCTAAAGTGTATCCAATGGCTAATTTTGCAGATATTTTTGCTATTGGATAACCTGTAGCCTTTGATGCTAACGCGGATGACCTAGAAACTCTTGGGTTTATTTCTATAGCTACTAGATCTTCTTTTTCATCTGGACTGACAGCAAATTGAACATTACAACCACCGGCAAAATCACCAATTGAACGCATCATTTTAATTGCTGCATTACGCATATTTTGATAGCACGTATCTGATAAAGTCATTGCTGGAGCAACAGTAATAGAATCCCCTGTATGAATTCCCATGGGGTCCATATTTTCAATAGAACAAATAATAATAACATTATCATTAGAATCTCTTAATAACTCTAACTCGTACTCTTTCCATCCTAATAATGCCTTATCAATTAACACTTCATGGATTGGAGACGCGTGCAATCCTTTGGTAAGGGCTTCTTCAAATTGAGACTTCTCATATACAAATGAAGCTCCGCTACCACCAAGAGTAAATGAAGGCCTTACGACAAGAGGAAAGCCTAAATCTTGAGCTATAGATTTACCCTCTAAAAAAGAAGTAGCAATTTTTGATGGAGCAACTGGAATATTAATTTTTTCCATTAATCCTCTAAAAGCTTCTCGATCTTCAGTAATATTTATTGCATCAATATCTACACCAATAATTCTAACATTATACTTATTCCAAATTCCTTTTTCGTCGGCCTCAATACATAAGTTTAATGCAGTTTGACCTCCCATTGAAGGTAAAACAGCATCAATGTTTCTTTCGCTTAAAATTTTTTCAATTGACTCACAATTTAAAGGCAATAAATAAATATGATCAGCTACAACTGGGTCAGTCATTATTGTGGCTGGGTTAGAGTTAATTAACGAAACTTCAATTCCTTCCTCTCTTAGAGATCGTGAGGCCTGTGATCCTGAATAATCAAATTCACACGCTTGTCCAATAACAATAGGCCCGCTACCTATGATTAAAACAGATTTAATGGACTGGTCTTTTGGCATTCAAATAATTTTAAACTAATAAAAAAATAAAAATCTAAAACTTATAATGCAAAAGCTCAAACACAAAGAAAAGCAAATGAAGAATAACTACTTCTTTGGAATTTCATCAGAAACAGAAAGTCTTTTTCTACCTTTTGCCCTTCTTCTAGACAAAACATCTCTCCCAGCTGCTGAAGACATTCTTTCTCTAAAGCCGTGTTTGTTCTTTCTTTTTCTGTTAGATGGTTGATATGTTCTTTTGCTCATAACTTATGATTTTCGGGATACAAATATAATTTTTTTTAGATTATTATATTATAAATATATTTTAATTTTCAACTGGAAGAAAAATTATTTTTTTTGACAGAAAAAAATCTTCTTTATAAAAATCAGAAATATTGTGAATTTTAACTCTGTTTTTAAAAGGAATTAGTTCTTCATTTAAGTCACCACCTTTTAAACATATTAAGCCACAATTATTTTTATTCTTAAATTTGTTTTTAGTCCATTCATCAAGTTTTGATAAACTAGCAACTGCTCTTGAAATAATAAAATCAAACTTTAAATCTAAATTTTCAGATCTATTGTTAATAATTTTGACATTTTTAAGATCTAAATCAGAAACAATTTGTAATAAAGAAATTGTTTTTTTTTTAATAGAGTCAACTAAATAAAAATTTGTATCAGGAAAAAAAATAGCTAATGGAATTCCAGGAAAACCTCCTCCAGTTCCTAAGTCCATTATATCAAAATCTTTTTTAAAAATGAATTTTTTACAAATTGAAAGAGAATGAAGAACATGTCTTTGATAAAAAAAATTAAAATCCTTCCTAGAAATTAAATTTATTTTTTTGTTGTGAGATTGATAAATAGTGTAAAGATTCTCTATCTTATTTTTTTCGCTTACTTTTAACTCGGGAAAGTAATTAAAAATTATATCTGGATTCACTCTTTCTATTTAATTATTTAATTAAAATTATATTTGCTTAAATATATAATTTTATCATGAGCTTTAATATAATTTGTGAAGATAAAAAATCAAATGCAAGAGTTGGTAAATTTAAAACTGATCATGGTATAATTAACACACCTATTTTCATGCCAGTAGGAACATTAGGGTCTGTGAGAGGAATACATCAAAGTGAATTAAACAATGAAATAAAAGCAGAGATAATTCTAGGAAACACCTATCATTTATTTTTAAGACCAGGAATTGATACAATACAAAAAGTAGGTGGAATTCATAAGTTTATTGGTTATAATAAACCAATTTTAACTGATAGCGGTGGCTATCAAGTATACTCATTATCCGCCAATCGAAAAATAACTGAACAAGGAGTTAATTTCAAATCACATATAGATGGATCATCTCATTTTTTTACACCTGAAAAAGCTATAGAAATACAAAGAAAAATAGGAGCTGATATAATTATGGCATTTGATGAATGTACACCTTATCCATGCGAACATAATTATGTTAAAAAGTCAATGGAATTGACACACAGATGGCTTGAGCGGTGTAAAAATTATTTTGACAAGTCATGTAACCTATATAATTATAAGCAATATCTTTTTCCAATTGTTCAAGGTGGCACTCATAATGACTTAAGAAAAATATCTGCTGAAAAAATTGCATCATTTGATTTCCAAGGTTACGCAATAGGCGGTCTATCAGTTGGCGAACCTCATGAAGAAATGTATTCCATGACAAAAATAGCAACAGACATTTTACCAATTAATAAACCAAGATACTTGATGGGTGTGGGCACTCCAATTAATTTACTCGAATGCATCTCACTTGGTGTAGATATGTTTGATTGTGTTTTACCAACTAGAAACGCCAGAAATGGATTAATTTACACAATGAATGGTAGTATAAACATAAAAAATAAAAAATGGAAAAATGACTTTTCATTAATTGATGATGAAGGGGATTGTTATGTTGATAAAAATTATAGTAAAGCATATTTAAGACACTTAATAATCTCAAATGAAATGTTGGGGAAACAAATAGCAAGCATACATAATTTAGCTTTTTACAGAAGATTAATAAATAAAGCTAAAGAGGAAATAAAAAAAGAAAATTTTTATGATTGGAAACAATCAATTATAAAAAAACTTAAAAATAGATTGTAGTGTGAAAAAAATTGATATTTACATATATAAAAAATTTTTAAGTACATATTTTATATCAACTTCAATTATTATATCTATCGCTGTTGTTTTTGATCTATCTGAAAAAATAGATAATTTTATTGATCATAAAGCTCCACTTGACTTAATCGTCAAAAACTATTATTTTAATTTTATAATTCATTACAGCACAGTGTTTAGCGGTTTAATTACATTTATTTCCGTTGTTTTTTTTACATCAAGATTAAGTGAGAATTCTGAAATAATTGCATTATATAACAGTAGAATAAGTCCATGGAGATTAATTAGACCTTACATAATATGTGCATTTATTATTTTTATTCCCACTTCATTTTTATCAAACTCTCTCACTCCTCAAACAAACGAGAAAAGATTAGAGTTTGAAAATAATTTTATCAAAAAAACTGATATTAAAAGTGAAAGAAATTTTAATAAATCAATAAATAATAACTCTATGATTTACATGAGTTATTATAATGTAAATCAAAAAAAAGGAATTGATTTTTGTTGGCAAAAATTGAATAAAAAAAAACTACAAAAGAAAATAAATTCTAAAATTATTCAGTGGGACAATAAAGTCTTAAAATGGAAAATTACAGATTATAAAATTGACAGCTTTATTTACAATAAAATTAATGATAGTTTTAAAATAATCAGTAAATATGATAAAGGAAGTCTTTACATAAATTTAAAAGAGGACCCAAATATTATATTCAAACAAAAAAGAGAAATTCAATCAATGACAACTAAACAAATCTCTAGTTATATTAAAAAAGAAAGAGAAAATGGAAATTATGACCTTAAATTAGAAATTATTGAAAAAACTCAAAGGACAACTAATTTAGTTTCAATAATAATTTTAACAATTTTAGGATTTTCAATTTCAATAAAAAAAAATAAAGGTGGGTTAGGAATTAAACTAACCTTTGGGATTTTGTTATGCTTTACTTATATTTTTTTCATGAAATTTTCATCAACTTTAACTTTAAATGGTAGCGTTAGCCCAGAAATAGCTATTTGGATTCCAAATTTTTTATTTTCAATAATTTCAATATATTTATTTAAAAAATTTTCATTTTAATCTAAAGAAAAAGAAAAACAATTATATTCTTTTTTCCAATCATGATTAACATCAGTGTGTTTTAAAAACAAACCATAAACTGAAGACCCTGAACCGGTCATGCTTGCATAGACAGCGCCCATATTATATAATTTTTCTTTGACCTTTTTAAGTTCTGGAATAAAGGAAAATGTAGTGAACTCTAAATCATTTTTTAAATTTTCTTTCCAAGAATTAATAAATTTTTCATTAAATAATTTTACAAAATATTTAGATTTTATTTGATTATTAATTAATATTTTCTTGTTTTTCATGCTTGTGAAAACTTTTTTAGTTGAAATAAATTTTGAAGGTGAAATTAATAATAACTTATATTTACTTAATGAAATAGAAATACTTGAATTTATTTCATCTCCTAGACCTGAAACAAAAGCTGGTTTGTTTTTGAGAAAAAATGGACAATCACTACCTAATTTCTTGCAATAAAATAATAATTGTTCATCATTTAAATTTAATTTAAAAAGTGAATTCAATATTTTTAACATTGATACTGCGTTTGACGAACCTCCTCCTAAGCCAGCTCCAATTGGAATATTTTTATGTAAGTAAACATTTACAGGGGGTAAATTAAAATCTGTATCTAAAAGATTATAAGATTTTTCACAAAGATCATTTTTAATAGTTTGAAAATTATTTGAGTAATTAATCGTGAATTTTTTGTTTTGATTATTGGATTTAACAACCTCTAGAATATCAAATATATTTATTGGATAAAATACTGATTCAATATTGTGATAACCATCATCTCGCTCGGAAATAATTCTCAAGCCTAAATTTATTTTTGCATTTGGAAAACTAATCATAACTAAAAACTAATATAAGATATATTTTAAAAAACTAATTAAGAATTAATTTAGTAACTAGAAGATTTTATTAATTATATTTATCTATATATTTTTACAATATGGAATATTTAGATTTTGAAAAAGAATTAGAGGAGTTAGATCTTCAAATTAATAATACAAAAGAAGCTGGTGAAAAAACTAATTCAGATATGACTAAAGTGCTCAAAGAACTTAGAAACAAATACAACCAAAAGAAGAAAAAAATTTATCAAAATTTATCACCATGGCAAAGAGTACAGATTTCACGACACCCTCAAAGACCATACACCCTTGATTATATAAATTATTTAGCGGGTGATACATTTATTGAACTACATGGGGATAGAAATATAAAAGATGATAAAGCAATGATTGGTGGTTTTGGGAAAATTGAAAATCAAACAGTAATGTTTGTTGGTCAACAAAAAGGTAGTAATACCAAAATGAGAAAATATAGAAATTTTGGAATGTCTAATCCAGAAGGCTATAGAAAAGCTTTGAGACTTATGAAACTTGCCGAAAAATTTAATAAACCTATCGTAACATTAATAGATACGCCAGGTGCTTTCCCAGGTCTTGAAGCCGAGGAAAGAGGTCAAGGTGAGGCTATAGCTAGGAATATTTATGAAATGTGTAAATTAGACGTCCCCATAATTTGTATAATAATTGGAGAAGGAGCTTCCGGAGGGGCTTTAGGAATTGGTGTTGGTGATAAAATATTTATGTTAGAAAACACTTGGTACTCTGTCATATCGCCTGAAAGCTGTTCTTCTATTCTATGGAGAAACTGGGAACATAAAGAAGAGGCTGCAAAATCATTGAATTTAACTCCTAATGATATGCTTAAGAATAAAATGATAGATGGTATTATTAAAGAACCATTTGGTGGAGCTCATAACAATCCTGATTTTTGTTTTAAGGAGGTAAAAAAAACTATTCTTGAAAATATTCAAAAATTAAAAAAAATAAAACCTAACATTATTTCTATTAAAAGAATAGAGAAGTTTTCAAAAATGGGGATATTTCAAGATTAAAATTAATTAACTGATTCAAAAGAAAGATGCAAAATAAAAACTCGAAAATACCTGCTTTACAAAGTAAAAAAATACCACCTCAAGCAATAGATTTTGAGGAGGGTGTTTTAGGAGCACTAATGATTGATAAAAATGCCACAGGGATTGCAATTGAAATACTAAGTGCAGAATGCTTCTATAAAGAAAAGCATCAAGAAATTTTTCAAGTTTTATTAGAACTTTTTAACGATGCTGAACCTATTGACTTGTTAACCGTCACTGACAAACTAAGAAAAAATGGGAAACTCAAAATGTGCGGAGGAGAGGTTTATTTAGCTGAATTAACTCAAAAAGTTGTATCATCTGCTCACATAGAACACCATGCAAGAATAATTGTCCAAAAATATATTCAAAGAAAGTTAATCTCTATTTCATCTACCCTCATTAACGATGCATTTGATGAAACTACAGATATAATTGAATTAATGGATAAGGCTGAAAGAGAAATTTTTAAAGTAACAGAGGGTAGTATAAAAAAAAATTACAGCAAAGCCACAGACTTAATTCACCAAGCGATCAAAGAAATCGAAAGTATTGGAAACGAGGATGGAATTAGTGGTATCCCTTCAGGTTTTTTAGAAATCGATAAAATAACATCAGGATGGCAAAGATCAGATTTAATTATTATTGCTGCACGACCTGGTATGGGTAAAACTGCTTTTGTATTGTCTATGGCAAGGAATATTGCGGTTGATCATAAAAAACCAGTCGCTGTTTTTTCACTAGAAATGAATTCACTTCAACTTATTACTAGATTAATTTCATCTGAAACTGGACTTGCTTCTGATAAACTACGTAGCGGTAAAATGGAACCCTATGAATGGGAGCAACTACATTCAAAAATTAAAAAAATTGAGAATGCTGAGTTATTTATTGATGACACACCTGGATTATCAATATTTGACCTAAGAGCTAAATGTAGGAGATTAGTTTCTCAACATGGAGTTAAAATAATAATAATTGATTATCTACAATTAATGCAAGGAAGTAGTAAGGGAGGAGTTAGAGAACAAGAAATCTCATCAATTTCACGATCATTAAAAAGTATCGCAAAAGAACTAAATATTCCGATAATATGTCTCTCACAATTAAACAGAGGTGTCGAACTTAGAACAGATAAAAGACCAATATTATCAGACTTAAGAGAATCTGGTGCTATTGAACAAGATGCTGATATTGTTAATTTTATTTACAGACCAGAATATTATAATATTGACATGTGGGATACGGAGCCACAAACATCCTGTCTTGGGCAAGCTGAATTTATTATTGCTAAACATAGAAATGGATCACTTGGAAGAAGAAGATTAAAGTTTAATGCTTCATTAGCAAAATTCGGAAATTTAGAAAAGGACATCTACCAAAATCAATATAATTCAAAAATGAACATGGATGAAAATGAAGATCAATTTTAATTTATTTTTTTTAATTTTTTTATTTTCATTCAATTTGTATGGAAATTATATACTTATACCAATGGATGAAGAAAAACAAAGAGATCATCTAAAAGCATACGGTGTTGCATATTGGATCCTTGAAAAGGAAGTTAATGTTGATTGGTTAGTAAACTACAGAGGAGGGAGTTTTTTGATTAAGAATGTAAATGAGATATCAAGTGAATGTACATATAGAGGAGTTAGTTTTGAAATTCTTAGTAACAATGAAATTAATGAAATATTCAAAAAAATCTCTTCACCTTCGAGTAATATGGATATTATAAAATTGGAAAAAGCACCTAAAATTGCAGTTTATTCTCCTAAAAATAAACAACCATGGGATGATGCTGTAACACTTGCACTTACTTACTCTGAAATTCCGTATGATATAATTTATGACGATGAAATACTGAGTGATCTACTACCATTATATGATTGGTTACACTTACACCATGAAGATTTTACTGGACAATACGGTAAATTTTATAGAAGTTTTAAAAATGCTTCATGGTATATTAATCAAAAAAAAATTTTTGAAGAAAACGCAAAAAAAAATGGATTTGAAAAAGTTTCAAGTCAAAAACTTGAAGTTTCAAAAAAAATTAAAGAATATATTGCAGGTGGTGGTTTTTTATTTGCCATGTGTAGTGCAACAGACACATTTGATATTGCACTAGCTGCAGAAGGTGTAGATATATGTAAAATAATGTTTGATGGAGATAAAATGGATGATAACGCTCAAGAAAAACTTAATTTTAATAATACACTAGCTTTTCAAAATTTTAACATTATTGAAGATCCAAATAAATATGAATTTTCAGATATTGATATGACAGAAAAAAGAAGAAATTTAATCGAAGAAGAAAATGACTACTTTACTTTATTTGAATTTTCTGCAAAATGGGATCCAGTACCTACTATGTTATGTCAAAACCACACTAGAATTATCAAAGGATTTATAGGCCAAACTACCTCTTTTTCAAAAGAACTAATAAAGCCAAATGTTATAATTATGGGTGAAAACAAGTCATTAAGTGAAGCGAGATATATTCACGGAAAATTTGGTAAAGGAACTTGGACTTTTTATGGTGGTCACGATCCAGAGGATTACAAACATAAAATTGGTGATCCTAAAACTGAACTAGAATTATATCCAAATTCACCTGGATATAGACTGATTTTAAATAATATTTTATTCCCTGCAGCCAAAAAGAAAAAACAAAAAACCTAGTCTAAAAATCTCCATTTTACAAATAAATTAAAATTAAATGGATTTGAGTTATAATGGGAATTCAAATAAACTCGATCCATGAACGATGATTGTATATCATTTATTAATAGTCCAAGAGAAAAATTGGACCTATTTAATGATATTTTTGAGGAAAAAAATGGGATTTTACCAAATTTAACATCTCCTTGATTGTAAAAAAAAGAAAATGATGGTGTATAATTTTTAACAAAATAATTTGAGTGAATTTTAAAATCTAAACTAGTCTTTAATTTTATTTTTTTTGTAAAATTATAACTATAGTTTATTGATTGATGATAAAGAAATTTAGGAAATGATAAAATATTTGAATACAAGTCGCTATCAAAAAAACTTTTTTGGAAATAAATAGCTTGAAAAATATAAAAATTTTTAAAATTCCATTTTTTGTTCAGATTTAAATTTAAATAATCAATATTATTTGAAAATTGAGTTAAAAAAAAGTTATGATCATAAAAAACAAAGTTTTTTAATTTTTTATAATGAAAATTTATATCAAATAAATTATTAAAAAATGAACTTTTAAAATTTAAAAATAAGTTTCTTGTAGACTTCAAATCAGATTCCCAATCCATATAATCAATAAAATTTTTATTAAAAAAATCAGGTTTTTTTCTATTCATTCCAAAACTGTATTCCCCGGTTAATAAATCTAAATCTATATAATGCAAAAAACTAAAATTATAATTGTTTTTATTAAGTCCTGAAAAACAATAATTTATACCAAAATTATATTTTTCATTAATTGGATTATTTAAATTCGAAATTGATAAAATTATATCACCTTTATTTTTATTTAATAAACTATGAGAATATAAATTATAGCTAATTGAATAATCAATATTATTACTTGAAAAATAATTAGAATGATATGTAAATTTATTTTTAATAGAGGAGTAATTAGTAGAATCGTTAAAGGTTTCAATATCATCATCAAAATAAAAGTAAGTCGGATTTAAATCATTAAAATTTCTTTTGAAGAAATTGTAGTCAATATTATAAGAAATTAGTGCACCTGATTGAAGTTTGTAAAATTGATTAAAGGAAATATACCTATTCTTAATATTTGTTTTTGCATCATTTAAAATTACTTTTTGTAAATCATCAGATAATAATAAATTATAATCAACAACACCTCCTATTTCATTGTAAAAACCATTTATAGTGTTTAAAAATATTGAAAAAGCATAATCTCTATTTTTATCAAAATAACTATACTCTACTGTTAAATTACTATACTTATTTTCTTGAAAGGGGTAAAAGCCTTTAGATATTAAATTATTGTAGTTAAAATCTAAAAATGAATTGTTTGAAATTGGTCTGCTTAAATTAGCTTTTACATAAGCGCCTTCTCTTGAACTGCCCTGATAATAAACTTCATTATTAATTACTAAATCTGGTAATTTGTATATTTTATCTAATTTTTCTTTATTTTCATAATTATCAATTAATCTACGATCCATGTCATATGAGTTAATATTCAAATCCATGGATGGGAAAATCGGAAAATAAGTTAAAAAAACACCACCGTTATTCCCTAATTCAAAACCTTTAAAAAATAAATTATTTTGTGTTAAATTATTTTGTGAAAAACAAAATAAAGAACAAAATAAAATTAAAAATCTATACATAAATTTTAAATAAAAAAAAAGCCTCAATTAAAATTGAGGCTTTAAAATCAAGGAATTATTCCTCGTGTGGGGCGGCGACGACATACTCTCCCAGTTTTACCTAGTACCATCTGCGCTATCAGACTTAACTTCTCTGTTCGGTATGGAAAGAGGTGATCCCTGATGCTAAAGTCGCCATAAATCTTTGACATATTTAGAAATGTTTTTTAGAAAAAAATAAACAATAACAATTTCAAGCGTTTTTGAAAAAGTCTATGGGTAATTAGTATTGCTCAGCTTTGATGTTACCATCTTTACACTTGCAACCTATCAACGTCCTAGTCTCGAACGACCCTTAAAAGAAATCTAATCTTGAGGCGAGCTTCGTACTTATATGCTTTCAGTACTTATCTCTTCCCAACATAGCTACCCTGCAATGCAGTTGGCACCACAACAGGTACACTAGAGGTTAGTCCACCTCGGTCCTCTCGTACTAGAGGTAGGTCCTCTCAAATTTCTAACGACCACTACAGATAGGGACCGAACTGTCTCGCGACGTTCTGAACCCAGC
>TARA_B100001057_G_scaffold459797_1_pt1 | contig 12227 bp, 14 predicted proteins | sample TARA_B100001057 | Tara Oceans TARA_B100001057 (sample SAMEA2621839) | marine metagenome | biome: marine biome (ENVO:00000447); feature: surface water layer (ENVO:00002042); material: "saline water (ENVO:00002010), including plankton (ENVO:xxxxxxxx)" | depth 5 m | reverse complement strand
TGGCAGACGGCGGATCAAGGTATAAGTCGACCGAGGCATGTTCTCTCAAAATTGAGGCAGGGCAGGATTCATCAATCACACCCTCCAATGCATTTTTTACTGCTTGGGCTTTTCGCTTTTCAGGAACAAAGCAACTGATGTGCTTTGCACTCATAATGGTTGGGATAGTCAAAGTAAGTGCTGTTTTGGGAACGGTATCAATGCTTTCAAACCAGCCCTCGTCAAATTGTTGCCTTCTACATTCTTGATCCAAGGCAACTGCTTTTATCAATTTACTGTCATTAAAATCGGCAACTCCTGGATCATTGAACGCCAAATGGCCGTTTTCTCCAATTCCAATACAAGCCAGGTCAATGGGGTGTTTTTCCAGTAGTTGTACGTAATTATCCATAGTTTCTTTTAAACGAGAAATGTCACCATCGATAGGATAAAACTTTTTGGGATTTATGTGTTGGATAATGTTTTCTTTTAGATAATGCCTAAAACTAGCAGGATGGCTTTCTTCCAGTCCGATGTATTCGTCCAAATGGAAAATGACGACCTTTTCCCAAGAAATAGGTCTTTCTCTCAATGATTTTAAAAAGATCAATTGTGAACTCCCTGTGGCCAAGATGATGTGGGCAACCCCTTTAGTATTGATCGCACCAGTGATTTGTTTTTCAACAGATTGAGCTGCTTGCTCAGCCATTAATTCGTGTTGTTTTATGCTAACCTTCAAACTATAATTTTTAATGTTTTGATTTAATCCTTATAAATCTATTAATTCAAAGCTAAAATAAAAATATCCTTGGATATGTCTTTTTAAAATGAATATATTAGTAATCAAATTATGACAAAAAAAATATTTGTTTTCTTTTTAGTTGGGCTGTTTTTGTATTCCATCACTGGCTGCTCATTACTTCACAAAAGGGCCTCGTATGATAATTACGTCAACAGAAGTAAGAAAAAATAGTTGACCAATACCCTTCAGTAGGGCTGGAGTTACAGTTTAAACTTTGTTGTGTGAATAAGTTTAAACACGTTTATGAATAGCTTTGTCAAAATAAAATAAACTCAAATGAAAAAAATAATCATCAGCGCAATCGTTATAGTCATCTCCGTGGGTTTTTACTTTATCTATCCCATTTGGGTAAATCCCAAGAGTCCAAGAGCAAAAGCGTCGCTTCAAGTTGAGGAATTAAAAATCGAAGTCCGCTATTCAAGCCCTTTAAAAAGAGGACGTTTGATTTTTGGAACGGAGGATCAAGAGCCATTGTTAACTTATGGCAAATATTGGAGGTTGGGTGCCAATGCTCCTACCGAGATATCCATTGACAAGGATATCAAATTTGCGGGTAAAGTTTTAAAATCTGGTAATTATTCTATGTATGCAATTCCTTACAAAAATTATTGGGATATTACTTTAAACTCGCAAATTAGCTCATCCGGTTTTGAACGACCCGATCCTTCCTTTGATGTTATTACTGTCTCAATAGATCTTAATTCAAGCACCACTCCGGTAGAGCAATTTACCATATCACTAAAAAAAATGGGTTCAAATGCAACAATGACTATGGAATGGGATAAGGTAGCAGTGGTAGTTCCAATAGAACTTCAGTAGTTAAATGATTTTTTAGATCAACCCACCGTCCCCATTTATTGTTTTATTTGCAAGCTTGGAGGCTTTATCATGATAATCACCTTCTTCTTGGCACCAGTGAAAGTTTGTAAATAGTTTTCCGGTATGGTCATATTTTTTTTAACCACAACCCCATTATATGTGTGACTTCAACATTAAATTTTTTTTTGAGTTTCGCTATGGTCATAGGTCATTTACTGATAAACTTTTAACTACTTTACATTTGATCAATTATTTACTATTTCTTGAGGTTTTATTTGGGAAACCACAATAGATCGATAGTCGGGATTTACCAAAGAAGTCTCTGCTTCACTCGATGTATTTAAGTGATTGGGTGCGTAATCTTGGTTTTCTTCTTTTTTCTTGGCGGAAGTACTCATGGTTTTTTTGTTAGACATAAAGCTAAATACAGTTTTTAAGTTGTAAACCTAAACCTAAATAATCAAACGTTATCTTTAAATAAATTGATAAAAAACATTTAACTGAAATCAATTCAGAGAAATTGATTTACGTAATGAATTAAAGGTCTGCATTAATGATTATTTAAAATTAATCTAAATCTGTATTTCTTCATACGGTTGTATTTTGTATAAACTTTAAATAATTTTATAATTAAATAATAATAAAATGGAAAATTTAAAAATCAGTAATAGTTGTATTAACTGTGAAAACTTGAATCAAACACTTAACCGATGTGGCATACATCAAATTGAGGTAAGTGAAAAATATACCTGTGATGAATTTGAGACTGCAAATTAGTTTTTACAAACTAGAAAAAATTCTAACAGTCCGATAATTTATTGATATAAGAACTACATGTCCTAACTTTTATTTTAGTAAGGAGCGTTTTCCACATATCTAACTCCTCAATATCACTGTCTTGTGGCTTAGTTCATTGCCTAACTGAGGCCCGTTGATTCTCGATAAACACATATTGCTTTGATCCAGTTTAAAATTTAAACTGATTATCCCTGAAAACCTTCCCTCCATACAAAGGCCTCAAATAGATAAATACTGTAGTCCTTTATTTTTTTGTAAGTGTCCGAATTATAGATGATTAGTTCACTAAAACTCTAAGTTCGGTACTTTCAAGCTCTACCAGTTGGTCCCAATTTTCCCAAAATTTTGAAAAAGAATCTGCACCGTATATTTTTTCGAAAGCGCCTTTTAAATCGACATTTGAATCGTATAACTCACCAAGGGAGTTTGAAGTTTCCACAATAAATATTCTCCATCCCTTATCTATCATTTCAGATCCCCAATAAAGGGCATATGTTAATCCGGCCGCTTCTCTGGCTTTTTTTATTTTAATGGCCAACTTGAAGGTTTTACCGATCGCGTCATCAACTTCTTTAAATGACATGGTCCATACTTTGGCGTATTTTGGAAGCCCATTGTATTTTGGTTTTGTGGTAAAAGGAGTTCCTTCTCTGTAGAAATTAGACTCGCCGAAATGGTCAATATATTTTCCTATGTTTTTATTCCATGATTGCTCACGTTCGGGTGATTCTTCTTTTTTGTCAAAATATTCTGCGGTCATAGGACCCTGAATCCAATAAAAAGTATCAGATTTTTCTCCTGCAATGACTCTTCTCATGTATGCTTTGGTCATATTGCCTTTGTTGTGAAATTTGTCATTGTATGCTTTGACAGCATTGATGAATTCTAATATATACTCAGGCTTAGGAACAATCTCAATTACTTGATAAATGGGTAGTGGCTCATCAGGCCAATTGATTACTTGTTCATTGGTCTGGCTAAAAACCTGTGATAAAAAAGTTAGTGCAAAAAAAAGAGTTAATGATTTTTTCATTTTAAATAATTTATAGTTTTTAGTAAACCTATAAAATAAAATTTAAAATGCAATTAAATAACTTAAACTTTATCATGGACGAGGACCTGTTTGTGAGAGACAGGTCTACCATATCAAAGCTAGTAACAAATAAAGAATATTTTAAGAATAATTAACTCATTTATTACACTAAAATTGAGTAAAACAATCCTTTGTGAAGATCAGTGATCTGTAAAATTTAAAACTTAAAAAAGACAAAGTATTTTATAATATGATATATTGTTAAATAAATCAATTCTATGAAAAAGCTAATATTTCTATTGCTGTTTGTCCAGCATCTTTCTTTTGGCCAAAACTCTATGGAGGATAATATTGACCCTTTCAAAGAACTAATAAGCAAACCAACTTTTGGAGGTCCAGTCAAATCATTTTTTAAGGGAGCTTGGATTGATTATAACGGCATTGTGAAGCTGGCTGAAAATATTTTTGGAATGACTGTCTTTAAATCAGGACATGAATTAAACGGATATTTTTGTTTTAATTGTAACCCGGTAGAAGGAGAGTTTGGATACTATAATCCTTCGTTTCTAGGGGAATTGATTAAAACTGTTAAGTCTATATCGCCAAAATTAAAAACAGTTCTTATGCCCCTTTATTTTGAAAAATTTGATACTCCATTAAGAAAGTTAATGGAAAATCAAATTGAATATCATTTTACCTCTGATTGCAATAGGCATATTCTTGAAAGAATTAAAAATAAAGATGACATTAAAGAGATCTTATTTGAAATCTACTTTGGTATAGAAAATAATTGTGATGAAATCTCAAATGAAACCTTATTCTGGATCAGAAGAGATTATGACGGTACTTCAAAGCAGTTTTTAGAATTATTTAATATAATAATTGATATATTTTATTCTGAAGAACTCTCTTTGTCATCTCAAAGTAATATCAATAACTCAATTTGGACAAATGGATTTTCAACAGTCCATATACAAACAAAGAAGAAAATTAAAATAAACGATGATACCAAATTAAGGGGATATGTATTTGATGGTTTTTTAAATAAAGATTATAAAAATTTCAATCTACATAATGACAAAGGGTATTTTATTTGGTTTGACAGTGTTGAAAATCAAAAGAATATTAGAGGTGTAAATGCTGAAAGTGGTTTGAATGTTAGAGATAATCCAAGCACGTCCGGAAAAATAATTGGCAAATTAGCAAACGGTGTTCTTTTAAATATACTAAACAAAACAAATAAAACATTAACCATAAATGACATTGATAAAAAAACTGGAGATGTTATTAAAATCAAAGGGAATTGGGTAGAAGTTGAAACTTATTATCCTTCAAATGGATTTTCAATGGATAATATGGAAGTTAATCAAAAGTTAAATTTGGAATGTCATATGTGTGAATCTCAGTTTATTAAAGAAAAAAGTAGAGGTAAAGTGGTAATTGTAAAGGGTTTTCAAGGAGATTTCGGCGATAGCACCCAAGAGACACATTCTTTTACTTTAATTAATGATGAACTATATTATACTGAGGAGTATATAAATGGTGAGGGAGAAGTAAGTGAATTAAAAACCAAATGGATTCCCTTAAATTCTGATCCAACCTATTTAGAAAATATTATGAAGTTCAATAGAAAAAGCACTGAAGTTTTTAAAGTGAAAAAAGATCAAGACGATTATAATCAGAGATTAGCTGAAGAATTAGATTATGAATTTGATGAAATGGAGGACGAAAAACGTCATTTTATTTATGAAAAGCCGCCTATTGTAGATCCTATATCTGCATCAGATTTTTATCAACTTGGTATGATTAATACTATATCTCGAGATGGCATGTATAATGTGCCAGAATACAACGATTTTAATCCTAACAAATTAAAAGCAATTGAATACTTTGACAAGTCTATAGAACTAGACCCCAATTATTATCCGTCGTTTTTTATGCGAGGATTAACTAAATATTCAATTAATCAAAATGATGGATGTGATGATATCAAAAAAGCATTAAGTTTTAAAAACTTTATGTCCCCGGCCACTGCTCAAAAATTCTTAAAAGAAAATTGTAATTAAAAATTTTTTAATAGAAGAATTCGAACTATAGGATATTGGAACACTTGCTAGATATGTAAAACTAAATGTTTAATTTATCACAGTCTTGAATGGTTTAGTATTAATAATTAATTTTAAGATTATCAGCTATAATAATAATTCACAATGAAAAAAATATTTTTATTTATTTACTAATGGGCGTAACCTTTATGGGATGCGTAGAACAGAACAATCAGGCCACCAATAATGACGAGAAGTCAGAGATCATAAGGGTGATAACCAAAAGCTATGTCGATGGAAAAATGAACGGAGACTATGTGGCAGAAGATTGTAATATCACTTTTAATAATCAAAAATTGACGCGAGATCAATGGATGCAGATGGCTGAGTTTCATCAACAGATATTTAAAGATATTAAGTTTTCAGACGGCTGGATTCAGACAGTAAGCTATGAAAGTGAAAACTGGGGCTGGGGCAACGGAACCACTTGGAGCAACCAGTGGAATCAATGGAGTGCTACCTCAAAAATTTCGGGTGAAACCCAAACTAATCAATCACATTGGGGGTTTCAATGGGAAGATGGAAAAATAATTCGTTTAGCAGGTTATTTTTCTGATGAGTTGTACAACAAAGAAGTTACTATGTTTTTGTTCTCACAAGACCCTGATTTCGAAATACCAGACTATTAGAGATTGGCCAGTAGTAAACCATTCCTTATAAAAAAAGCCCTCTACATTTGAGGGTTTTTTTGATTTATATTCTCCAAAATTAAATAAGAGTTTGATTAATTAAAAAGCCAATGCCTTAATGGTGTTTTATAATTTAATTCAAATTTAATTAGAATAATTGCATAACATAGTCAATTAAGATCTGTAGTTAGGAGAACCAAAAGCCTCTCCAACGCCAGTTTGGCAATATTGCCTTAAACTTTCCAGATATTTCCCCGAACTAAAATTCATATTAGAATATGAATCATCCATTTCAGAAAATCCCTCATAGGAATATCTGACACGAGTTTTTCCGTCATTTTCATCTAAATCGTATTTCATTACATGCCCTATATTGCCCCACTCGGATTCAATACATTCAAAGTGAATTGATTGATTTGGCTCAAAAGTAATTATTTTAAATTTGAAAGTGGCAAAGTTCACAAATTCAAAAGAAACTATTTTATTCTTTTCAAAATTTCCAACTACACCGGTTGTATACCATTCTTTTAATTTATTTTCATCTGAAATGGCACTAAAAACTTCTTCTATTTTAACGTTGATATGCATTAAATGTTTGATTGGTATCATCTTAGTTAGATTTATTTATTATAGTAACAGGTATAAAGCAATATATAAATTTTTTTAAACCTTTTTACAAGAAGAATAAGTTATCTTTTTATCATTTTAAAATACTGCTGATGGGGTCCAATCCCTTTTATAGTGAAATGATCTCCAATGGTTTTAAAGCCCATTTTTCTGTAGAACTCCGAGGCATTGATCCGGGCATTGAGCCACATAAGTTCAATGCCTTTGTTTTTAATAAGTCTTTTTTCAATCGCATTAATCAATTTAGTCCCGTATCCCTGTCTCTGATATGATTCAAGGGTTGCTATTCCCCTAAGCCTCATTGCTACTAATTTGGGGAAGTTTTCACACCGAATTGGTAGTGCTGAAATTACAGAAATAATCTTTCCTTCCACTTCCAACCCTAGATGAATAGATGATGGATGATCGTCGGATTCGAAAGCACAATCCAGAATAGGCCTACCAGATCGTAGTACAGGGTGCCTAACTATATAAGATTCTTTAGGTGTTATTTTCTTAATTCTCATTCAATATCCTTCAAAATCTAGTGTGATTATCGGGTTTGCTTTTACTATTATTCCAATAGAAATGTTATTTTAAACAAATGAATAAAAAAAACATTAAATAAATCACTGCTTTTGACATCTTAGAGATTATAGCATTGGCCATCTTTATCCATTATACTGCAAAATAATTCCTTATTGATCCCTTGAATTTATTTCAAAATAATTCAAAACAATAGAATGATTTTATTAATAAAAAAACCAAACACTATATTAAATGATATAATAAAATTACTACGCTTTGCAATTAAAAACTAACAATATGCTGTGGGCTTAATCCTTATTCAAGATTACCAAGGTTATATTTAATAGGAAACTCCTACTATTCTTACCTTTTTTATAAATTTAGTTTATTAGATTTTTAAATAATTGTATTTTAATTGACTCTTCGCTATTATAGGAAATTTATTTATGGCTATTTTGAAATTAGAATCAAATGAGAGTTAATTGCAGTAGGATTAGCTCTTATCTTCTTTGAAGGAGGTCTATTCAATAAGAAATAATTGCCGTTCCAGTTAAATTTATCAATAAGAACTGGTTCATTTTGTGGCTTAATCAGTAGTGTCCCTTCCCCTTGAAGGTGGGACGCGGGACTTTTGAATAATATCAATTTGATTACCAAAAACTTTAAAAAAACACCCCAAAGTCTAACTTTTTATGATTTTAAAGAACTTAAGCATTTTCTTGAATTTTAAGACTCTATCGTATTTTAAGAAATTGGTATATTGTGATGTAAATCAATTTCTATGAAAAAGATTATACTTCTTTTACTTACTTTTCCTTTTGTTTATTCAGGGTGTGGGAATAATAAAAATAACGGTAGCCAACAAAAAAATGGAATTGAACTGCAACAAAATCCTATCATCAAACTTACAGATTTTAAAAACGGACGTTGGATAAGTACAACAGACTCTCTTTCTGGAATTGAAATTAGAAACGATAAATGGATTATGTTTTATAAAGGTATGGAAACGGAATCTTCTAGTATTTATGATTTTAAAATACGAGGAGAAAACGTAATGGTATCAGATACAGAAAATAAAATTCTTGAATATCTGACGCTAACAAATAACTCTAATACTTTAGAATATTATATAATTGATTATAGTGATGAATTATTGAGCTTAAGCTACATTGGAAGAGGAAATACGCTCAATTATAAACCTGAGAAATATTATGAGTAATATACAGAATATAAGGTTTCTGCAAAAAATGGCTTAAACGTCAGAGAATCTCCTAATGTAAAATCTAATATCAAATTTAAACTCAATTATGGTCAGCAAGTATATTTGGAATCTAAAACAGGTATTAAATTGACAATAATTGATACTGATAAAAAAACAGGAAAGAAAAAAAATATTGAAGGTGAATGGATAAAAATTATTAATTACAAAACTGAGGATTTCGATGATTCAATTACCGAACATATGATTGCTAGTTCAACTATATATTATCTTGGTGATGACCTTTATAACGGCACAACTAAAAACCCGAAAGTAAAACTGTCGTCAGTAGGATATATTTTTGATGGTTTTTTAGAAGAAAAGTCTAAATTGTTAAAGCAGGGTACTTGGATTTATTACTCAGAATCAGGTTTTAAGAAAAAAGAAGAGTATTATAAAATTGTTAAGGATAAAAAACCCCATGATGGTAGTCCAATTATTTTTGACTACCCTAGTAGTATTATAGAATATTATGAGGATGGATTAGCTATTCGCAAAAAAAGAATAGAAGAAAAAGGTATTATTAAATATCCTGATAGAACTTGGGAAATTGATTCTGAAATTTTAGAAGAAACATTTTATAGAAATGGGAAAATAGAATGTTCTGAATTAAATGGATACTTTGGCTATTTCAAAAAATGTTTCGATAAAAATGGTAATGTAAAAGAGTGAATTAACTAATGTTTTGGACTTGATATCTTTCTTTAGATTTAATCTTCAGTTGATTTTGCCCAAGCTATAAACCTTTCTCTTTCTTTTTCCTTTTGTCTTTTTTCAATATATTCTTGATTATATTTTAAACTCCTTTTAATTTTTTTACTTTGATTATTTTTAAGATTTTTATGCTCTAATATCTCAGGAGTTTCTCTAAAAATTTCAAGAATTTCTGGTACATTTTCCCTAATCCAGTAATAAATCACTCCCCTGATGAATTCAGATTGATTAGGTATTACACCAAATTCTTGACGAGCTTCAATAGATCGTCTGGCATTATTGATTAACATTAACATTTTGTCAGACGTTCTAACTCTTAAATTATTTTGATATTTAGAATCAATCTTCGGCATAATTAAAATTTGATTTCATAAAAAAACAGCCAAATTAATTTTAGTGTTATTTGTTCATTTAGTTTATACTAATTTACTATAAAATTTAATTGGTAACACATTAAATATACGATTAATATTTATATTAGGGAATATTATTATAATATAATAAAGGGGATATTTTATCAAATTTTAAGATTTAAATGCCTCCATCACGATTGATAAACCCACTTCTGGATCGGTAATTTGATCCTCTGAAATTCCAAAAACTTCCATTATTTTTTTAGCATCTTCTTTGTTGGTGTTTTTATACATATCGATAAGATTTCTAGCCATCGTTTTTCTTTTTCCTGGTCTTACAAGTTTTTTCCAAACTCCTCTGACGGTTCTCCATCCAGCTACAGATCCTCCTGAAAAAACAGCTACTCCGGCAGACACTCCTGAAACTTCACCAAATGATGCGGCAGCAGTTGCCGATGCGGCAGTTGTATCTATCCCTCTTTTGATCACCCTTCTCTCTTTTTTATTGATTAGCCAATCAGTCAAGTTTATAAACTTATTCTAATCGTCCAAAAGCTCAGGATTTGGATTTTTTTCAAAGGCGGCCTCCATATCTTTTTTTACTTTATTTAATTTCAAAACATGTTTCACTGCATCTTTTGTGTCATTTAGTGATCTAGCAGCAGCTATAGTCGCTGCAACTTGAGGAATAAAAACATAACTAGCCTGCATTGCAATATCTTTTAAATTATCTTTCCCCTTTTCCTTATAATATGATTTTTGGACACTAGTATTTTCAGTATTTTGGGATTGATAAAAATTGCGAGCAGCCATCCCTCCACTTACAATTGCACTTGCTATACCCAATGAGGCTGTATCAATACCTTCTGGAGTCAAAGATTCTTGGTATCCTGATTGAGTTGTTTCACCACGAATATCAAAAAATTGATTGTATTCTGATTGATCTCTGCTGCCTGCTGCGATATTTAGTGAATCTGAATTGACTCCGCTATTTAATAGTTTATCGGTTTGATTTATAACAGTTGGGAGATTGGGCTGCTCTGCTCCGTTGGCTACAATATCTTGATATACGCCTTCCACATTGTAATCTTGCTTATTTTTCTTTTCAATAGAATCTTTGTCTATATTTTGCACATTAGGACCCTCATCTGGTGTGTCCACAATCGGATCAGTCGAATCATTAAGTAGGGGCTGTTCGATTCCATCAGCAACTAAACTTTCTCAGACCTCCTCTAAAGAATCAAAAATCACCTCATCCTCTCTATCAAGACTCTGTTCATCTACTATTTGCTCATTTTGAGCTTCCTCGTCAATGTCATCTATAAAAGAAAGATCAACAGGAACCTCTTCTTGGGTAATTTCTGGCACAGGCTCCTTATCTTCGGATAAGATTGAAGCATCTATATCCCCATCAAAAAATAAATCAAAAAATTCGTGAAGATTAAAGGCACTTTCACCCTCATCTTCATCCTTTGGAGTTTCCCATATTTCATTTCTCTGAACAATATTCAACTGATCATTGCCATTTTTATTTGCAATTGTTTCTAAATCACTAATTTTATTTGGATAGTTTGCAACATAGTGATCTGCCTTTGATTGTAATTGAGCCAAACTTAATGAACGATTACTTTTGTCAGCTAAGGATTGTATTTTTTTTAATAACACATTGCCAGGGCCTAGATCATTCAAAATGGCTTCCCCAGTAGAACTTCTTTCACTTGATTTAGTTTCCGAAGAAGTCCTCTCGGATACTGAATCGCTCGATTTGTTTTGATATTCAGACAAACCCTAGGATTTATTTTAAATGATAGACATTAATACTAAATTACTATAAATTTAATTATCTCTTAACATAGATAAATCTAGTGGAGGGGGGGTGAGTATCATAGCAGGCGGTAATAAAATAAAAACAAGTCCTTTAATGAAGTTCAGAGACTCCTTTCTTGAACAGGGTGCAACTGCAAAATCAACTTATCAGTTTTATCATTTTGAATCTTTTAAAAGACCCTATTTTCTGAATCACAACCATTTTTTAAATCAATAAACCCTCCCATTAAGGAGGGCTCAAACTCCTCCTAATAACTGTTTTAATAAAAACTTTTAATGTACTTTTTACAGATAAGAGTGGGGTGGGTTTAGTGTAATGGTTTTTCTTTGGAAGTTATGGCTCTTGATATTATATATAACCAAAACTCTAAATTGAATAAAGTTCAGTTAAGGCGCATTTAAATTACTTAATAAGCAAATAATTTAGTATGTTCTTTTTCATCTTTTAAATTTATTTTAACCCATTTATATTTTCCAATATTATCAAAATATTTTTTCTCAATTAATCTTGTTAGAACTTCATTCCCCAATCTCTCTTGAACTTGCTTATAATATAAACTCACTGGATTTAATTCCCTGTCTTCATTATCAGCTGATCTAATTACCCATGAAATTCCTCCTGGAGGAGATTCTACTATAAATTTTGGTGCTCGACAATTATAAAAACAAGTTTGGCTACCTGCCCATCCATGACCAGTTCCGGAATTTCCTCGAAATCGAGATTCCATAGGTTTTTCAGATTTTACATTATCAAATAGAGTTCCAACCGAGTAACG
>TARA_B100001057_G_scaffold411320_1_pt1 | contig 12229 bp, 12 predicted proteins | sample TARA_B100001057 | Tara Oceans TARA_B100001057 (sample SAMEA2621839) | marine metagenome | biome: marine biome (ENVO:00000447); feature: surface water layer (ENVO:00002042); material: "saline water (ENVO:00002010), including plankton (ENVO:xxxxxxxx)" | depth 5 m | reverse complement strand
ATTGAAGATACTGTAATAGAGTCTCCCTTAGAAAATGCGACTGAAGAAAGTCTTCACTTTGCAACTGATGATGTTCTGGCTTCACTTACAGCAAGAGAAGCAAAAGTTTTAAGAATGAGATTTGGAATAGGGATGAATACTGATCATACTCTCGAAGAGGTTGGCAAACAGTTTGATGTTACGAGAGAGAGAATTAGGCAAATTGAAGCAAAAGCATTAAGAAAATTAAGACATCCAAGTAGATCAAGTCACTTAAAAAGCTTTCTAGACGAATAAATCTAATCTTATTATTTCCAACTTCCCTTTCTGCCAGAGAGATCCCAATGTATTCTGCTCCACATGAGCTCTATTCTTCTTTCAACATACTGTTTTGCAAAAAAAGTAAAATATTCAGGCAAAGGGATAAATGAATGTGAACCAAGACCATCAATTATCTTAATAGTAATTTCATTATTATTTTTTTGTAAGACAAGATTATGTGGAATTAAATTTTTTGTAAGCACCAAGTATTTTCTTAACCAAGTATGAAAGATATTAATTGATTCTTGAATTTCTGAGGTAAGGCCTTCTCTAAATAAATATTCTTCAAGAGTTTCTGCAATTTCTCCATTATTTAAAATTAATTCTGTATCTGATGCGAGCCCAATATTTGTTTCAACCATTCCATACCATTTTGCTAAATGTTTCCAAATTTCATCATTCTTGTTGCTTAATGCTTTCTGGCTATATGCAGCTTCTTCTCTAAGATTGTCATCAAAGCTTTGATTTGATCTAAGCTTTTTAAACCAAGGTTTATCCTTTTTAATATTTTCAAGCAATCCCGGATGAACAATTTTTAGACATCTATTTTTATTAAGGGGATTAATGTAACAAATTCTATTCCCACCTTTAGCAAATGGTTCTTTGTCTTTCAAATCAATTTTCATAAAACAATTTTAGTACTTATTCGGCGAGTATAAAATTTTATTTAAAAATATATAAATTTTTGTTTTTATCAAGAATTTATGTATATTTAGTTCTTAATTTTATTATTTAATTATAAAAAGGAGAGATTATGATAAATGAACCAATGATTTGGGAAGCATATTGGAATGGTGCAGGCGCCATAGGGCCATGGTTTTTTGGTATTGCTTTTTTAGCCTGGGTTGGATTGAGAATATCTAATGGAATATACAATAGTTCTGATGCAAACATTGTTGTTAAGGTAGCTGGAACAGCATTTTGTCTTAGTGTTGCATACTTTGGGTTAATCAATGCAGCATGGTTTGAATGGCATTCTAACGGTATTGCAAATGTTTTTCAGTTCATAGCTGAAACATCTGAAACAGGCATTAGTGATGGAGCGCAAGCTTTTGTTGATGCTAATAATCCCGGTATAGAATTCACATTAATGCCAAATGCAGCCCAAGGGATTTTTTGGGGCTCACTTGTATTAATACAGTTAGGACAAATTTGGACGACTAAAAAGTAATTTATTTAAAATCACAGCAATCGACTGATTGCTGTGATTTCATAAAAGCTTTCTTAAAAATATAATTCTTATATAATTACACGCTATTTTGTTCATATGAGCATTGGGCCTGTAGCTCAGTTGGTTAGAGCAGTGGACTCATAATCCATTGGTCGGAGGTTCGAGTCCTCCCGGGCCCACCATTTAGCAATTTAATTTTAATATTTATTTAAAAACCATATTTTGCATTTCCTCTTAATGCAAAATACAAGCCTCCAACATATAAACTAACATGCAAATAATCTTTTAAAATCACGTCCATAAAACTACTTGGCATCATAATCCAAATGACACCAGTAACAACACATGTCATGGTGATTCCACTAAACCGAGTCAATAAATCTGCCAAATCACTGATTAGTCCTTCAGTAAACATAATTCCAATAATTCCACCAGCAATGAGTCCGATTGCAGAACCAACTTCTCCGTAAGCAACAAACCACCAAACTATATATGGAAGACCAAAAGCCTCAGCAGTAGCCTCATTTACAGGAAATTTACTTAACCCCTGTTGAAGAAACATAACCGATAAAGGAATTCTTAATAAAAATGTTGCAAATGGAGCTGGTACCTTTGGTATCAACATAGTTTTCTCTTTATACATTTTTTTTATGAGAACGCTATAGACAAAAGATAAAAAGATCCCAGCATAAATCCTAATGCAGACAACTGAATTAGGGTAGCAATAGCAACAAAGTTAAGCTGTTTATCTGCCCACCAATTTAATTCATCTTCTTGCCATTCTTGAATTTCTATAGTTGTAGCTTTTTTCATTTTATAAACCTCAGTTATATAAAGTATATGTTTACATTCACAATATTTATAATAAGTTATATGTGTTATTTATATATTAACTGCTATATTTGTTTTGATCAAATATATGTGTATAAAAATACAGAAAAATTAAAAATAATTTCTTTTTAATTTGGAGACTTTAATTAAGGATCCCACCATATTTCAATAAGGGTTATCATTAGATTTATAAATTTGTAAATAGTTAAAAAAAACGAGGTCAAAAATGTCAACAAGTATTCAAAAGCAAATCAGATCAAAAGTCACAGATGACGGCAATATTGAATTATCCATTGCTAAGATTGAAATACCAATTCCCAAAGATGATGAGGTTCTAATAGAAGTTCATGCCTCGCCAATAAATCCTTCTGATCTTGGTTTACTTATAAGTTTTGCAGCAGACCTTTCAAGCATAAGTATTTCTGGTTCTGGAGAAGAGACTGTTACAAAAATAAAAATAAATCCCGTATTGATAAGTGCAATGAAATCTAGATTAAATCAGTCAATGCCAGTAGGAAATGAAGGAGCAGGTATTATTATAGATGCAGGTGCTGATGTTAAAAACCTTATAGGTAAAACAGTCGGGCTAGCTGGAGGCTCTATGTACTCTCAATATAGATGCGTTCCAGCCGCAAATTGTTTGGTCATGGAGGACGGAATTATTCCATCTGAAGCAGCTTCATCTTTTGTAAATCCGTTAACTGCATTGGCATTTGTTGAAACAATGAAAATGGAGAATCATTCAGCAATAGTTCATACGGCTGCTGCATCAAATTTAGGACAAATGCTAGTCAAAATTTGTAAAAATGATGAAATTCCACTTGTAAATATTGTTAGAAAAAAAGAACAAGAAGATATCTTAAATTCCCTTGGCGCCAATCATATTTGCAATATAAACAACCCGGACTTTATGAAAGATTTAGTTTCTTCATTAATTTCTACTGGAGCTACATTAGGATTTGATGCAACAGGTGGTGGCAATAATGGGGAGTTGCCAAGTCAAATTTTATCTGCAATGGAAATAGCAGCAAATAAAACAGCAAAAGAATATTCAAGATACGGATCTGATACTTTCAAACAAGTATATATTTATGGTGGTTTAGATCAGTCACCAACAATCTTAAAAAGATCTTATGGAATGTCATGGAGCCTTGGTGGATGGTTATTGACACCGATGATTGGAAAAATTGGAATGGAAAAATTTCACGAGATGAGATTAAGAGTTGCAAGAGAAATTAAAACAACATTTGCAAGCTCTTACGCAGAGGAAATTTCTTTTGAAGAGATGCTTCAGGCAGATATAATTAAAGAATACTCTAAACAAGCTACAGGTAAAAAATATTTAGTAAACCCTCAAAAGCAGTAAAGAGATAAAGAGTTTACATATTAAAATTTGCATAAATATTTTTTAATATACTAATATTAAACATGCTTAAAAGAAATTTTATATTCTTCATTTTATTAATTTCATCTCTTTATACATATTCAGAAGATATCAATGAAAGAATAATTGTTTCAAATAACATTATTACGCTTGATGAGAATTATTCAAATCCTAATGCAATACATATTAAAGGTAATAAAATTTATTCAGTTGGACTAAAACAAGATCTTTTAAAAGAAAATCCAAATATTCCAATTGATAATTCGTTTGAGGATGAGGTAATTGTCCCAGGTTTTATCGAACATCATATTCATCCCTTGCTTGCAGCAATAACTATGAATTCTGAAATAATTGCAATAGACGATTGGAAAATAGCCACTAAGACCAGTTTTGGTGTGAGACATAGAAAAGGTTATCTAGAAAGATTATCTAATTCAGAAAAAGATATTTCAGATAGTACAAAACCTTTAATCAGCTGGGGGTTCCATCATTATTTTCATGGAGAACTGTCAAGACAAGATTTAGATAAAATCTCAAAAGAAAGACCAATATTGATTATTCACAGATCATTTCATGAATTTATTTTAAATTCAGCGGCAATTAATTTTTTTAATATTAATGAAAAAGACTTAGAAAATTTAACTAGTGAGGATAAAAAATTAGCAGATATTGAGAATGGTCATTTTTCTGAAAGAGGTCTCATAGCTGTCATGCCTAAAATTATGAAATATCTTGCTGCGCCAGAAAGAATATTAAAAGGATTTGAAACTACAAAATCTTATCTTCAAGCAAATGGCATTACTTTAATTGGCAATCCTGGATCAATGTACGATAGAAAGATTCAGGAAGGTAAAAATTATATTTTTGGTAATAAAAATAATCCCTTTAAGTCTTTTTATATTCCTAGTGCTCTATACATGCTGGAACATGTTGAATTCAATGAACTAATTAAAAAGACTGAGGATCAACTTTCTTGGGGATCAGGGAAAGTTGAGTTTTTACCAAAACATATAAAACTTTTCTCCGATGGGGCTATGTATTCACAAAATATGGTTTTAAGGGATGGATACTTGGATGGACACCAAGGTGTTTGGCTTATGGAGAATGAGGTTTTTAAAAAAACTTTTCAAATATATTGGGACGCAGGATATCAGATCCATGTCCATCAAAATGGTGATGCAGGTCTGGATCGTATTTTGGAAGTTGTTGAGAGTAATATGAAAAGAAATTACAGAACTGATCATAGAACTACAATTGTTCACTTTGGCTATTCAGCCTTTGATCAAATTGAGAAAATGAAAAAACTTGGAGTAATCGTAAGCGCAAATCCTTACTATGTTTCTGTCTTATCTGAATTGTATAGTGAGAAAGGTGTAGGTCCTGAGAGATCTCAGCAAATGGTAAGACTTGGCGATGTAGACCGTGCAGGTATCATATTTTCTTTACATTCAGACATGCCAATGGCTCCAGCATCTCCCTTAGTTCTAATAGATGCTGCCGTAAACAGAAAAGATTTTTCTGATAATGTTGCTGGTCCTAATCAAAGAATTAGCTCATTGACTGCCCTCAAAGGAGTTACAATTAATTCAGCATTTACAATGGGATTAGAGCAAGATTACGGCTCAATTACTCCAGGAAAGTATGCAAATTTTACAATTCTTTCAGACAATCCTCTTACAATAGATACTTCTAAAATTAAAAAAATAAAAGTACTTGGAACAATTGAAGAGGGTAAATATTTTCAGTCGATGGAATAAGCTACCTTCTTTTTTTTAATGCAATTTCTTTAAAAGATAGATTTTTGTAATTAAAAATTTTCTTGGTTAAAACCGATCCATATTTTTCTTTCCAATCAAAATGAATCCCTAAAGCATCATTTAAGGGAGGTTCAATTATTACAGTAACTTCATAAATATCATCTATTTTTCCTGGCAGACTAATATTTTGTGCGTAATGAAAATTATCTACAATGTTAATATGGGGTGTTAATTTCGTTTTAAGACTCTGCCCATCCTTATTACTAATAATTACTGTTACATCTAAATAAGGAATAAAACCACCTACAGGAGATCCATTAGGACTATCCTTAGACCAATTAATTAACATTTCAATATGAACGTCTGTTTGAGATTCAGATAAATAGAATTCATTTGGAAATATCTGATCTTTTGGAGCAGCTTCAAAGATAATTTTTATACCCGGATCAATTATTTCTTCACCAAAAATCATCTCCTCAGAATTTAAGATGAAAGTATTGATTATAAGAAAAAATAATAAATAAGTTTTAAATTTATTGAGCGTTGTTTTCATAACTCATATGACCTATATTTTTTTGCTTGTTTGACTAGCACTTTTCTATAATCAAGTGCTTTAAAAACTGGTTCATCAAATGCAATAAAGAATATTTTTTTTCTTGAAAGAACATAATATCCATCAATATTGAGTGCAATCATTTTTACTTTATTATCTTTTAATCCATATTGTGCATGAAGAGCGGATTGAATTACATTTGAGTGATCATCATTCATATGTTCAATCATCATTTCTTCGTTTTTAGACCACTTGGGTAAAACATCTTTCCAATTTTTTGGATCTAGCCATGCTATTTCCCCAAAACCACCTATCCATCTAACTCTCGAAATCTCTAATTTATAGTATTTGAAATCATGCATTGAAGAATATTTTTTACTTTCTGGTAAAAAATTCAAGAACCTTTCTTGACACTCAATAATATCTTCTGAGGAAACTTTTTTTAAGTCACCCATCAAGGTCAATCTCGAGCTATTTTGCTTATCAAAATCAGTTTCAAGTTCTGATAAAGTTACACATGCCTTTGAGTTATTTTTTAAATTAATTGTATGTTGAGCAATATCACTTGTATAAACAAATAAAGTTCTATTTTTTCCAGACACATATGTAATGAAGCTACCAAAGGGGTAACCTTGATATTTTTTTGACATTGTTGACAAGATACCGGAATTATTTGATCTAAATAATTTTACTGCGTCTCGCTCATATTTTTTTCTTTTAAACATCGCTCAATAATAAGATATAAATAAAGGATTTTCTTGAACATTAACTTCTATATCATAAACATCTGATAAAAATTTTGAATTTAAAACAGATTCAGGCTTCCCGATGTCTAATAATTTTCCGTTCTTTAGTACTGCAATTTTGTCTGAAAATTTTGCTGCTAAATTTAAGTCATGAAGCACTAACATAACACCTGTATTTTCTCTAGCAGCATTTCTAACAATACTAAGGAGTTTAATTTCATAACTCAAATCAAGATTTGCAGTTGGCTCATCTAGCATTAAATATTTAGGATCATGAGAGTTTGAAGGCCTCCAAAGCTGCAAAAGTGTTCTAGCAAAATGAATCCTTCTTTGTTCTCCTCCTGAAAGGGTATTAAAATTTCTCTCAAGTAATTCCTCAACTCTACAGTTTTTAACAACTTGCATTACAGCATCTTGAAACTCATCCGCATATGAGCTTTCTCCTCTATTAATCCATCCCATCTCTATGATCTCTTTTACAGAAAAATCAAAAGCTACAGGCTGAAGTTGAGACATTACGCTTCTTGTAAATGCTCTTTCTTGAATACTTATTTCAAGAATATTTTTTTCATCATAAAGTATATTTCCATTTTTTGGTTTTACATCACCAGCTAATGCTTTAAGTAATGTAGATTTACCAGCACCATTTGGTCCAATCACTGTTAAAACTTCTCCTTCGTTAATTTCAATACTAATATCGTTGAGAATTTTCTTATTATTAAGTTCTATATCTAATGATGAAGAAGATATGCTCATCCTTTTTTTATCCTGAATATTAGCCATAAGAAAAAGGGAGATCCAATAGCGCTAGTAATAAGACCAACAGGAAGTTCCGCTGGCTGAATAATAACTCTTGATAACATGTCGGCAGTTATCATTAAAGCGGCACCAATAAATGCAGATCCAGGTAGAAGATAATTATGATTAACACCACCAAACAATCTGACCAGATGAGGAACTACTAAGCCAACAAAACCTATCATTCCAGAAAGTGAAACACTTGCACCGACTGCGGCCGCACACGAAATAATTATTTTATATTTTAATTTTTTTACATCCACGCCGAGTCTATAAGCCTCTGGTTCACCAAGCTGAATTAAATCAAGATTCCTTGATACAGTCATCATTGATAAAATAGATAATGAAATAATTATTATCGCAGGAACTAAAAGAGGCCATGTAACTCCTCCAAAACTTCCCATTGTCCAAAATGTTAAGCCTCTTAATTCTGAATCTGTGCTAATAAATGTTAGTATTCCAATTCCAACTCCAGCTATTGCATTTACTGCAATACCAACTAAAAGCATATAAGTCACACCTTGATATCCAAATCCTTTTGTTAATACATATAACATCATTATTACTAACATTGCTCCAAGGATGGCTCCAAGTGGCAATAGAAAAGATCCAAGTGCAAAACTTTTTAAATATGAGGACCCTAAAACTATTACCAGGGTTGCTCCCAGCGCAGCACCCGCTGAAACACCTATTAAACCTGGATCAGCTAGGGGATTTCTAAAAAGACCTTGCAAAGCTGCACCAGATATTCCTAAACTTGCTCCAACCAATGCCGCCAAGATCACCCTAGGAAGTCTTATTTCTAGTAAGACAATTTTATTTAATGAAGATAAATCACCGAAAAAGAGATCTTTTAATGAAAGATCCATACTCCCAGTAATACAGCCTAATACGAAACAAATACTCATTAGAAAAACAAAGAAATTAAGTTTAAATATTTGAGATGTTGATATGTGGGTATGATTAATGCTTAAAGCACTAATTAATTTATTCATTTTCTAATTCTTTAATATATAAGGCAATTTCCCTTGCAGAAAATATTGTTCTAGGTCCAAATCCAAGCATTGCCATTCCATCCATTGCAATAATATTATTATTTTTTGAAGCAGGCGTAAAAACAAGACTAGGATGTGCACCTAATTTTTCAGTAGTCTTGAATGATGACAATCCTCTATTTGAGATCAGTATAAGATCTGGACTGGCTTCAATTATCGCCTCAGTTGATACAGGCTTCCACCCCTCAAAAGAATCCATAACATTTTTTGCACCAATCATTTTTATTAAACCATCAGCAGATGTTCCCGATCCACCAACGGTGGGTGATCCGCTCTCCATTCCCAAAATAAACATTACTTTTTTGGTGCTCAACATATTTATTTGAGCAATATTTTTTAAATCCTCAGCTTCATTTTTAAGATTTTTTAGTGACAAATCTTTGCTTGATTCACTAACTCCAAATATATCTGCAATGCATTCTACTTTTTTTAGCACTCCATCAACTGAGTTTTCCTCTGGAATAATTTGTATTTCAATACCAACTCGATTTAACTGTTCTATTACAGCTGTTGGACCCATATCGTTTTCACCGAGGATTAAAGTAGGTGATAAAGATAATACTCCCTCAGCAGACAACGCTCTTACGTAACCAATAGATGGAAGAGTCGTAGCTTCTTCTGGGAAATTTGATGTTATATCGACAGCTACTAAATTTTTTTCAAGTCCTAATAAATAAATTACTTCTGTAAGCGACCCACCTGCAACAGTTACTTTTGAGAAATCTTTTGCTTTTACACAAGCATTTAAGATTCCTGGAAGGCTTATTAAGATAATAGTAAAAGATATAAAAAATGCCTTCATATATAAATTTCGATGATGTTTCATATTTGATTTTTTTATTAAACTAAATGATAATCATTCTCATTCTTATTCATAAAAAATGTTTTTACAAGGATAGTGTATGAAATATATTAAAACAATAATGATTTTAGGATTATTTTTATTTAATCCATTAACTTTTACTCAAGATAATGAAGAGGTAGAAGAAATTATAACTGTAAGCTCAAAACTTCCAGTACCAATTGATGAAGTGGTTGGTTCTGTGGCTCTAATATCACAAGATGATATTGAAACAAGAATCGTGAATGACATTTCACAATTACTAGAAAATACAGTTGGAGTTACTGTTCCTAAAAATATAACGTCAGGTAGATCAAGAAATTCCGATGTTGTTGTTAGAGGAGTTGGTAATAACAGAGTAAATATATTTATCGATGGTTTCAGAACTGGTGATGCTTATCAAAGTGGCGGTTATGGAAAGGATTTGGTAGATACTGAACTTCTTAAAAGAGTTGAGATTCTTAAAGGACCTAGTTCTTCTCTGTATGGATCAGATGGACTGGCTGGTACTATTGCGTATACAACAAAAGATGCCTCAGATCTTGTAGATGCATCAAATTCTTATCTTTCTGCAACACTCAGTTCTCAAGATGTAAATAGTCAAGAAAAAGTGACTGTTCTTGGTGCTTTGGTTAGAAACAATATTGAAGCACTTCTTCAAGTTAGCTCTAGAGAAATGAACGAAATGGAAGTGCATGATGATGCAACTGAAACACTCAATCCTATGGATGCCGAACAAGACAGTGTTTTAGCAAAATTTAAAGTTTCTCTCCAAAATGGTTCATCTTTAAACTTGACGTTTGATAATCAAGAGCTAGATTCAGAATACAATCTTCTTACCGATCTGGGATCAGGCTTTAGTGCATCAAATATGCAAGTGGAGAATGTTTTCTCATCAGCAGGATTGGATAATCTGACTAGAGAAAGACTTTCAATTACATATGAATTTTCTGGAAATAATAGTTTTTTTGATAGCGGAGTACTTAGATCATTTTCTCAAACCACCGATCAAAGGACTACTACTTCTAAAAGTAAGGCAATTCTTGTAACTCCTGCATTTGGACCACCTATACCTTCTTTTGTTCCAACATCTGAGGCCAGTGATTATGATTTTAATCAAGAAGTATCTGGTTTCTCTGTCGAAATGATAAAAATTTCAGGTAAGCATAATATTGTTTATGGCCTTGAAAGTGAAACAGCTGAATACTCAAGAAATAATGACAAAACCGAAGTAAATCTTGCCACAGGAGCAATAAATAAAACTCTTGCAAATACATTGTATCCACACAAACGTTTTCCGGATAGTGAGGTTACAAGAGAGGCAATCTTTGTAAATGATAGAGTTTATTTAAATAATAAAACTACAGCTGTTCTTGGGGCTCGTTACGACTCATATGATCAAAAGGCAACAACAGATGCCTTGCATGCTAGAAACAATATTTTTGGACATGAAGTTAAGCCAAGAAGTGATAGCCAAGTATCAATAAAAGTTGGTTTGATTCGTGATATATCTAATGATATGTCAATATTCTTACAATATGCTGAGGGTTATAGAAATCCTAATTTTGATGAGGCATACAATACGTATACTAACCTAGCTCAGATGTATACAATCATTCCAAATCCAAATATTACTGCAGAAACAAGCGAAGGTTTTGAAGTTGGTTTAAGAGGGGCTACGAGTAATACAACATGGTCATTGGCCTATTATAAAAATGACTATAAAGACTTTATTGCTTATGAATATCTTTTTCCTCCAATTCAAGGAGTTCTTCAGGTGCAATATCAAAACTTAGGTTCAGTTGAGACTGATGGAATAGAATTTGAGTCTAAAACCATGTTTAACAATAATCTGTCTGCTTCTATTGGTATTAGCATGAATGATGGCAAAGAAGACGATGGGTATTTAGAATCAATGTCACCTGATCATGCAAAAATTGCCATAGCATGGGTTTCAGATAATGGAAAACTTAGACTTAATACCTCATCAACTCTAATGTCATCAAGCAGATCTAATTTAAGTCCTGTTTGTGGAAGAAGTGGTCAGTGCTCTCCGGCTCAAGGGACATCAGGAAGAGTAACATTAGATACATACCTAAGTTATGATTTAAATGAGAAAGTTAATATAAAGCTAGGTATTAGAAATCTTACAGATGTTAAATATTGGGACTATCCCACTATTTCTGGACAGGCTGCTGGAACTGCAGACGAATACTTAATGCCAGGAAGGAATACTAGTTTTTCTATAAAATATAGTCTCTAAATTAAACACTTCCAAAGGTCGTTTTTAATACATTATTAACGACCTTTTTTCATTTAAAAAAAACGATTTACAAAGTAATAAAAATGTCGTTTAATCGAATGATAATTTTTTATTTGTCATTTTTTTCGGAGGGGTAATATGACACATCCAAATCATCCAAGCGTTGACCAAAGCGACCGAGTTGTTCCATACAATCTTAGACAAAGTGGACGGACTCCAACAGAACTTTTAATTTCAACTAGAGTAAGAAAATCTCCATTTTGGCATTTGTCTCATGAGGCAGGATGTTGGAGAGCAACAGTTTATAACAGAATTTATCATCCAAGAGGATATGTAAAACCTGAGGATGGAGGTGCTATGGTTGAATATGATGCTCTTGTTAACAGAGTAACGATGTGGAATGTTGCTGTTGAAAGGCAAATAAGAGTAAAGGGTCCTGATGCTGAAGCTTTTACAGATTATGTAATAACTCGTGATGCTACAAAGATTGAACCTGGTAATGGAAAATATGCAATTTTATGTAACGATAA
>TARA_B100001057_G_scaffold499452_1_pt1 | contig 12233 bp, 6 predicted proteins | sample TARA_B100001057 | Tara Oceans TARA_B100001057 (sample SAMEA2621839) | marine metagenome | biome: marine biome (ENVO:00000447); feature: surface water layer (ENVO:00002042); material: "saline water (ENVO:00002010), including plankton (ENVO:xxxxxxxx)" | depth 5 m | reverse complement strand
CGTGCCGCATCAAATCCCACCGAAGGAGCTGTGGACCGGAACAGGATACCCGATCCGCGTCCCTCCCGGACCCGGTTGAAGTTCATGGTCACCGAGGCGGTGAAGTCGTTCGGCAGCATTCCGTTGAGAAGGATTTTTTCCCCAGCTCGGAACGCATTCACTGGTTGCTCAGGAGGAGAGCCGAGGGTCAGGGACTGTCTCTCGGAGCGGTAAAATTGTGGATGCCCAAAGAAGGAGTGGTCGGAGGAGAGATCCGAGGAGTAGGGGAGCTTGAGCAGGAAGTCCTTCTCTCCTGCAGGGCGGGGAAAGGGGAGGGTCGGCGCCATGGGCCGACCAAGAAGGGGCCGCCCATCACGAGACCATTTGAAAGGCTGTGCGAAAATGGTTCTTCGCCAGCCGGGAGAGCGGTCCCGCTTGGCGTGAAAGACCTGCCACCATTCGGAGCCATCCGGCGACTTGACGAAGCAGGAGTGACCAACGCCGAAAGTTTCTGAGGTCGACTGGAAGATCGATCCCTTTCTCTTCTGCCATGACGCGGGATCAAGAGGGTTGTTTCCGATCAGCTCGAGGAGACCCAGCTTGTAGCTAGGGAGCCATGATGCTGCGCAGGAGTAAGTGACGAAGAGCCGGTCTCCCTGGGTGAGAACCTGCGGCGCTTCATTGAGCCCTCTTCCTTTTGGCGGTGGTTCTGTGCGTTCCCACGGGTAGTCGAGATTATCGCAGAGACGCACGCGCCGGGTGGCAAGTTTGGTCGGGCTCTCCATTCGAGCGATATAGAGAAACTGACGATCTGAATCCGGGCGATCCCAGCCTGACCACAGGGCGTAGAGCTCGCCCTTGTGTGTCAGGGGCGTCATGTCGATGGCCCAAAGATTTTCGGAAGTGCGATCACCCGTCTTCAACGGTCCATGAAGGTCATATTTACCCAAGGGGTCCTCGTTTCTTGAACGGAGGACATAGGTAAGGTGGTTCCGGTTTTTCCCATCGGAAGCAGCGAAATAGATATACCAGCGGCCGTCGAGCAGGTGCAGTTCAGGGGCCCAGACTTGCCTCGAAAAGGGTCCCTCATCAGGAGCCTGCCAGACGAGATGCCTTTCTCCGAGTCTGGTCAGGTTGTTCGAGGTATGAATCGTGATTGCACGATCTCCCTCGGAAAAGCACCAAAGGTAGCGCTTTTCCGTGGTATCGCGGATGACCCAGGGGTCCTGTCCGACGCCAATAGGGTTAACGAAGTGGGTGCCCGGAAGAGCTCCAGTTTTACTGTAGGAGGGGTCAGAGCCGTCCTTGGGCATACCGGCATTCCAATCCCGTACTCTTTTATCGAGGTGCTTTACGATCCCGGGTTTTTCAGCGGCAAGGTTGCGGGACTCACCCGGATCCCGTGGCAGGTCGAAGAGCTGAGGGTCCGACCCATCAAGATTGACGAGGTATTTCCACGATCCCTCACGGACAGCCAGGTCTGGATTGTCTTCTTTGAATCCATGGCTGAACCCCGGGCGATCGGGAGGGCGTCGCCAGAAGAGGGGAGCCTTCCGTGAGGCCTTGGACTTTCCGATGATTGTCTGCGAGAGGTCTTCCCCATCCAGTGTTGTGGATGGAATGGTAGAGGTCAGAGTGTAGAGAGAGCGGTTGAGATCAATGGCGGAGAAGACTGAGGTGGTATTGGCTGTGCCGATGGATTCCTTCGGCATCAAGCCAGGGGCCCAGACAATCAGGGGCGACCGGATGCCTCCCTCATACATCCAGGTTTTGGCGCCCCGGAACGGTTTTGAGGTGCCGGCACCGGGTTCGTGTCCATTGTCCGAGCAGACAGTGATGATGGTGTTGTCACTGAGTTTGGGATCCTTCCGAATTCGGTCGAAAAGGCGCGCCAGTTGTTCGTCCATGGAGTCGAGGACTCCCTGATAGAGGGCTTTCTTACTCCCTCCCCACTTGTCCAGCGGGGGCCAGAAGGGACCGTGGACATCATCGGGCCATAGATTGATGAAAAAGGGTTTGTTGCTGCTCTGAGCCCGGTCGATGAACCCCAGAGCCTTGTCCACAAAGCCCGTGGTGATTTGTGAGCGTTGCATCCATTGGAAGCCTTTCCCGAGCCGTTCGGCGTCCGCCCAGATGCGCCCCTGGATGGGCGCCCCACCGGCAGGGTCAGGTTTTTCGGTGAGGGGAAGGAGCTTGGGGCCCATGCCCTCAAAGTTGGTCAGGCTCTCGTCGAAGCCATATTCTGAAATAGCAGGGGCGTCTGCGACATCCCGTTGCCCTCCCATATGCCACTTGCCGAAGTGGCCCGTGGCGTAGCCCGACTTCTGCAACTGCCGGGCGAGTATCGGAGCCTCGAGATCGAGCCATTGGGCCATCCCGCGGCGTTTGTTATCCCTTCGATTATTAAGATAGGAGGTGATTCGCCAGCGATGGGGGTATTGCCCTGTGGAGAGAGCGACCCTTGAGGGAGAGCAGATCGGGGAATTGACGTAGAAGTTGGTAAATTTGATGCCCTCTGATGCGAGTTGGTCCACGTGCTGAGTTTTCACTCTTCCGCCAAAACAGGAGAAGTCCGAGTATCCCATGTCATCGATGAAGACCACGACGACGTTGGGTCTGCTGGTGGCGTTCCCTTGTGAGAGGGCCACCGTCAGAGTAAAAAGAGTTGTCAGAAGGAGTTTCACTCGATCGCTCAGAGAGGAGGTTGATGTTTCTGGTTGGTTTTTCGGGCGGAGGGTGTGCTTAAGGCTTTTCTGCGGCGCCACAGTAGCACGCTGCCGGGGGAATGACATCTGCGCTGGTCCAAGCGAGACGAAAGGCTTTGTCCGCGTGGCTGGCCTCGGCAGAGCGGCCTTGCCCGTTCAGGGCGTCTCGTAGACCCAGCAAGGCCCAGCCATTGGCAGGGTAGATCTCGAGATCCCGGAGGAACACTTTTTCGGCCTTCTTGTGTTTTCCATCCAGTACGAGCAATGCACCATAGGCATGCCGTGCAGGCATCATCCATGGGACGGGCTCGGCATAGACGAGCGTCTCTTCGATTTCCACGGCCTTCTTCAGTTCCTCCAAGCCCCGGGCTCTCTGTCCGGACTTGAAAGCGGCCTCTCCCCGAAGGACATGCTGTGCGATTTTCATGACCTCGCTGGCTGGTTGGTTGCCAAGGTTACGCTGCGCGTCATTGAGCTCCGCCACGGCGCTGTCCAGGGCTGTGCTTTCGAGCAGGGCTTCGTCATGCCTTCCCGTGTTCGCATAGGCGACACCGCGTGCGTAGTGGCGCATGGCCTTTCCCACAAGAGCCCATTCCGGCGGGATCGGTTCTTCCAGGATATCCTGCCACATTCCGAAACGAACCATGACGTGCCATTTGCTCGCAGCCACCCCATCGCTGAACGAGGCCAGCGCTTCCATGAGGGGTGCGGGGACTTCGGTCATGATCGCACGGGACGCGGAGAGCGCTTCGCGCTTTCGTCCCTGCATGGTGGCTGCCCAGGCGAGGAAATGCCTGTTGTGTGCCATATAGACACGGTATTCCCCGGCATTGGGATCACCTTCGAACCAGGCATCGTCCAGGGCGGCAGCCCGACGATTACAGTTGGCGGCATCATCGTAGCGGCCCGTCTGCATCCAGATGTGAGAGGGCATGTGCACCAAGTGTCCGGAGGCGGGGACGAGAGTAACGAGGCGGTCGGCAGCTGGTTCGGCAAGTTGGGGCCATGGTGACGCCTCCATGGTGTGAATATAGAGGTGATTGGCCGCAGGGTGGTTCGGGTGATGAAGCATGACCCGCTCGAGAATCGACCGGAACTCGGGAGTTCTTCCCACGGGCTCTCCCTTGAGAGTCCAGTAGTTCCATGGCTGCATGCAGATCATGGCCTCAGCGGTCCAGACCTGCACGTCCGGGTCTAGCGGGAAGCGTGAGAGGACCTTCTCCATAGCAGCGAGGTAGGCCGTATTCTGGGCGGTGAGGTCTTCGGGTAACGGCAGATTGTAACGGGTCACCAAGGCCTCAATAAGAGCGCGGTTCGCCCCCTCTTCCCTGTCCTTGAGTTCAAAAGCCCGTCGGGAAGCGGCGTAGGACCACTCGTCCTTCGGCTTGTCGATACCAGGGTTGTTCTGGTTGGGCCCACCGGCATAACCAATACCCCACCATGCCATGGCGAAGTCAGGGTCGATGCGGGTAGCCTCGCGGAACGACGAGATGGCGCCGTCGAAGTTGTAACCCAGCATCAGAGCCATGCCCTGATCAAACCACCTCCGGGCTTCTACGGATTCGGTGGCAACCTCGCGCCGGTAGTCTCCCAGGCGATCCAGAATCATGGGCGGGGTGGGGTCAGGCAGCGGGGGAAGAGTCGCTGACCATGCGGAGAGGCTCACCGCCATGACGGAGAGGGGAAGGGTAATTAATCGAGTATTCACCTATTGAGCGATGATTGGAAGGAATCGGCCGCTGCGTCAAGCCACGGCTCCGGAATGAGAGGAGGAGGGCATGCCGGAAGGGCCGCAGGCACCCGTCTGGGTGAAACCAGCAAGGAGGACGGATGGAGGCAGATTCGCCTAGGATTGCATCGCGAGGCCTAGCTTACTTGGCATCAAAGCGCAGCGCGAAGGACCCGTCCTTTCCAGTGAGGACGAGGCGATTACCGGTTACGGCCCAGCTGGAAACGTCCTTGAGTTGCTGCAGATAGGCGCGCTCCTGGGCCATCGCTTTCGGGGGACCTCCCCGTCGGGTGCCCGCCATGGGGCCAAATGTGATCCGTTCAGCTTCCCCGAGCTCTGCCTTGCCGAAATAGCGATTAACTCCGGCGGAGCCGCTGGCACGGCCGTCGGCGCCGATCGTAAGCGTAATCGTGGTCCCGGCGACAAGAGCAGTATCGGAGGTCGCCTTTTTCCCTCTCTCCTCGAATCCATCCAGCGACCATTCTGTCCCGGTCAGGGGTTTTGCCTTCACTGGCGCACGGACCTGGAATCTCAGCTCCAGTTCAGGGGTCCCATTCGAGAGAACCAGGGCCTTGCCCTTAACTCGCCAGTGGGTCACACCACTGAAGAGCTGCATAAACACCTCTTCGGCTTTCATGGCAGCGGGGTCGCCGGCCATTTCCGTCATGCCGCCACCCTTGAGAATCAATCGGCCATCACGTGTGGCAGAATACTTCCCGGTCATTCCGTTGACTCCGCCACTCATGGAGAATTTTCCATCCTTGAACGATATCCCCGGGCGCTTGCTGGTTCTGGTGAGAGTCTCAGGATCAGCCGTCCACGATTGAAGTGTCCAGCCTTGCGGGATGCTGAGCTGGGGTGGGTCCTGAGCGATGGGTGCGGCGCCAGAGCAGGCGAAGAACAGGAAAAGGAGGGCTAAACAATAACGGATCTTGGCTTTCATAGCTGTAAAGACACCAGAGGTGGGAAGTTCTTGGTGAATTATAGCAGTTGAAGCCTTTTAACGGCAGGACAAACAGATAGTGAGAGCCAGTAGTTCTACAATTGTGATCGCAATGGGATTTCACATTATGCCTCTTTGGGTTTTCCCTCGTAGGATGCCGTTTTACTGGCTCGTAAAGTCACCCGAAGGAGCAGGAGTAATATTGAGCAATATGGTTTCCTTCTCAGTGTCTCGATTGTAAGTTCTTTGATCCCTTGAACGTCGTGCGTGCTGCTTTCTCCCTGCTTGTGCTCTTTCTTGTTTCGGATTGTCCGGGCCGCACGTGGACCAGTAAGGAGGGAGTGACCTTTGAAGGAGAGCTGGTGGAAGCGACAGTTCAAACGGTGACGCTGAGTTCTCCCAAACTCGCTAAACCTCTCAAGGTTCCCATCTCGGAGCTTGCGACTCCGGATCAGATCTTTGTCCGGGCGTGGCATGCGGATCAGGTCCGCGAAAAGCAAGCGGTGGCTCGCATGCACCCTGACCAGCGGCGTCAGTACGAACTTCTGAAGGCTACCCGCGAAATTGCGGAAAACTTTGAAGGAAAGTGGCCGGGGATTGTCTCTGCCCCGGGTTCTCTGGAAGTCAGGGACCTGAGTGAGGAAGAAGAGGCGGAGCAGTATGTCTATCATAGCCCCCATTATGAATTTGTCTGTGATGTGCCGCTCAAACGAAGCCTCGTGAAACGTCTCGCGGTCCTCTTCGAAGCGTCACGTGAGTATTGCCGGCAGTTGCCTATCTCGAGCAAGAAGGCTCACGTGGCAGGGATCAAGCATCGCAACAGGATCCTTCTCTTCGAGACGAAAGAGGGTTACGCCAAAGCGGGGGGGGCACCTGGGTCGGCGGGGGTCTACATGGGAGGGAAGGATGTGATCATGGTGCCGCTTACTTCATTGGGTGTGAAGAAAGTAGGATCTTCCTATGCGATTGATTACGACAAGGAGAATAGAACTCTTCCCCACGAGTTGACGCACCAGCTTACGGATCACTACTATTTTCGATCCGGGGCCCGGGGCTGGTTTAGTGAAGGTCTTGCGGAATACGTGGGAGCGACACCCTATCGCTCTGGATCCTTCAACGTGAAGAAAGCTCTGAACGCGATCAGGGACTATGCGACGGGCTTTGGGAGAGCCGGCAGAGGAGGTCGAGCGCTTGGCGACGAGATTTCTGCCCCGGATCTGAAATCCTACATGCTTCAGAGCTATGGATCGTTCGTGGCCAACGGCAATTTCAACTATGGCTTGGGGTTACTGATCACGACCTATTTCTTCCATATGGATAAGGATGGAGACCGGGTGGCAATTTCAGCATTCCTGAAGGCCTTGAGGGAGGGTAAAGAGGGAGAAGAAGCTCTTGAGGTCCTGCGGCAGGGGCGTAGTTGGAGCGAGATGGAGGAGCAGATTTCTGCCGGTTGGAGAGGGCGAGGGCTGAGAATCAGGTTCCAATAAAGTCGGTTATCAAGAGATCATGAGAGAGGTATGCTCTGTTTCCACGCCGAAAATCGGGTTTGTCCTGGTCCTTCATTTCCTGCTCTCCACGGATTTCGTCCCGGCAGCACCTGAGGCAAGGCCGGCGGCAGCCCCAGACTTCAAGGAACTCGGGATCAGCTACACCCTGAAGACATCCACCAGCCCGATACCCAACAGAATTCACATCCTGCGCATTGACCTTGCTCCTGGGAAGGTGGAACCCGTGGTTGTTTTTGGGGCGGATCCGGACGGCGATGGGCCGGCGGAGGCATCCCTTACCGATCCCCGGAAGATGGCCTCCGACCCCTCGGTTCTTGCCTTCGTCAATACCAACCCGTGGGACAGTTTTCCAGATTCCAAGGGCCGGAGAAACCGTAAATGGCATTCGGGGCAACCGGTCGACATCCATGGCTTGGCAGGAACTGGTGGTAAGATGCGTAGTAGTGCGACCCCCTCCAATACTTCCGTCTGGTTTGATAACGAGGAGCGCGTGCGTTTCGGGCATCAAGCGGGGGATGAGCCCGTGGTGGCGACCAACGGTTTTCAAATGATCGTGTCCAACGGCGCCCTGACCGTGGGCGAGGGGGGAGTTCGGCATCCTCGTACTGCTATTGGCTCAGACAAGAAGGGAAAAACCCTCTGGCTGGTAGTAGTCGATGGCCGCCAGCGAGGCTACAGCGAGGGGATGAACATGCATGAGTTGGCAAGCGTGATGAAAGGACTGGGGTGCTGGACTGCGACTAATATGGACGGTGGGGGAAGCAGTGTCATGGGCCTGCTTGGCGAAGATGGTAGCATGAAGGTCGTTAATAGCCCCTCGGACCGTTTCCTTGGCAGGGTGAAGATCCGGCCTTTGCCGATGGTTCTTACGATCAGGGATGCTGCGGACGCTCAGGAACAGGAGTGATCGGTGAGCGAAACTCTCCAACTCTTAAGGATCGAGAGCTTTCGTTCTCCAAAGGTAGCAGAGCATCCAAAAAGAACATCGACCCAATGGTTTTGTCCCGCTAGCGTAGGAGCAAATGCAATTACGACTTCTGGCAATCACCGCGCTGTTGAGCGTGTGGAGCTATTCGGTGTCGATCGGAGCGGAGGAGCGGGTCTGGACCTCCCGCAAGGGGGCGGATGTAACCGCCCAACTGCTGCGGGTGGAAGGGGGGGAGGCTATTCTGATTACCCCTCTACTAAAGACCGTCACCCTCAAGATCGAGGACCTCAGCCTGGTGGATCGGCTCTATCTGGTTGAATATGGCGGGGTAGACCCGAGCGCGGTTACCAAGTCGGAGGTGGGAGTGCCTGAAAAGGATGCTCGGGACATGTCCAAGACCTTTGAGCGGGTGAAGGAAAAGTTCGTGCTGGGGACAGATGATGACCTTCAGTATGACATGCTCAAGACGGAGCATTTCTACGTCATCACGCAGGGGAAGATACGGCCCATGGACGTGGCTGAGGTAGCCGAGAGGTTATGGCGGGGGATGGCCTTTCAGCACGTGAACTTCCGGGAGGACTGGGGAGCGAGGCGCAAGCTGATTTTTCTTGTCGAAGACAAGAAGGCGTATGCGAAGCTGGGAGACTGGTATAAGGCCCACCTCCTTACCCTTGAAGGCGAGCATATGCGCGACGTGGCAGTCCGGGCTCGCATGCTGTGGGAGGAATCGAGCTCTCAGACGATCTACATGCCGGATCCGATTGTCGCTAAATTAAATATATTTGGCACCGCCAAAGCCTTCCAGATCGGGGACATCAAGAATAGCTACACGGAAGTCTTCGGAGCGTTTCCAACCCATTCCCTTTCGGGCACCCTGCTCTCAGAATTTATCGGGGGTATCGCGGACTACGCAGAGGATGGGGCGATGGCCCTGAGGATTGGGCACGCCTACTACAAGGAGATCAAATTGGCAGGACACACGGAAACCAGTCTTCTCGATGCAGAAGTCTATGACCAGGACGAGATCGTGAAGGCCAAGGGCTTTGATGATGGAACGAAATGGGCCAAGACCCTGCGCGAACTGGTGCGGAAAGGAAAGGTAGAGCCCAGCCTTGAAAAGCTACTGGGTTGGAAGGAGGTCAAGGACCTGACTCCGGAGAGTATCGTCCTGTGCTACTCGTTTGCGTATTATCTTCAGAGTACACCCGAGCGATTGAACTCGTTTGCGAATATGATCCGTCGCGTCCAATACGATGGGGCCATGCCTGTTCCTCTTGAATTGGCGAAGCTCTACGGGTTCAAGGCCAGCAAGGAGTTTGAGACAGACTGGACGGAGTTCATCAAAAGCCAGGATTTTAAATGAAAATACTTTCCTCCAGAATACTCGTTCTCCTATTCGCGGGCCTTGCAGTTGCAGCTGGTCTTCTCTTTGCAGAAGAGGAAGGCTATCGCACCTTTACTGATGCCAAGGGAAGAACCCTTGAGGCCATTGTGGTGTCCAAGACCGACACGGCAGTCAATCTCTTGATCAAGGGCAGGGAGAACCCCATCGAGGTTGCCCTTAAGCTCTTAAGCAGTAAGGATCAGGCGTTCTTGAAGAGCTGGGTCCCTCCCAAGGTTCCCTCGGCGGAACTGAAGAAGCTCTTTCTAAAAACGTGCCGGACTCTCACGGTCAGAGAGCTCCTCGAACTTCGAGGTTATGAGTCGTTCAAGTTCACCTTTGCCAATAACTCCCTGATCATCCCCGGCCTGCTGAATGGCAAGAAGGCGCGCTTTCTGGTCGATACGGGAGCCCATAATACGATCCTCCACGATGCGTTTGCGAAAGAGGCCGGATGCAGAATGGGGCCCTATGATGAAGTTGTCGCCGGAGTCGGAGGAACGGCTCCCGCTGCCTACACCAAGGTAGATCGGATTCAGCTCGGGGAAACCCTGCTTCTGGGTAAGAAGCTTCTGTGCACGGATTTGACCAATGGCCTGCCAGCAGGATCGAAGCTCAAGGAGGATGCTATTATCGGTGGCGAGCTGCTGGCGCGGCTCGATGCGGTGATTTCCTATCGGGAGCGACTCATCTTCCTGCGCCCGGATCTTGGTGATAAGCCCGAGGTGGCGGAAGTGGGTGAGAAGGCCGGGGAAAAGGAGAGCCAGTTTGACTTTCGGATCTTCAAGCTGAAGGACGGAACGACGATTCGTGGCAAACTGGTAGCCAAGAATGAGTCTGGAACTGGGATCACCATTGAGTTGGTAAATGGAGAAAACAGAGGATTCACGGTCGACCGATTCAAGCCGGATGACGAACTCCTGATCAGGCGCTGGAGTGAGGATGCAGTCGCGTTTGAGAGGAATTGCCGAGATCTCACGGTCAAGGATCTGCTCAATATCCGCAGCTATCAGTCTTTCGAGACCGAGAGAAAGGGGAACCACATTTATGTGGAAGGGGCACTGAATGGTCAAAAAGCAAAGTTCCTGGTGGATACGGGAGCAGATGGGAGTCTCTTTAATATCGGGTCTGCTAATCAATACCGGTGTGAGGTGGGGCCCATGGACCAGTGGGTCTACGGAATCGGCGGCCGTGCTCCGGCAGCGGTGACCAAGTTCAAGTCGATCGCAGTGGGCAAGACTCTGATCGAGAACCGGAGAATTCTCTCATCTGATTTCAGTTCCAGAAACTCAGTGGGAATCTACGGGGGGGATTTCATGCGGGAGCTCGATGCCGTGATCACCTATCGCGAGATGAGGCTTTTCCTCAGGCAAAGGTAGAAGAATCCGGCAGAGAATCTGAGGAGGTTTTTACCTCTTCGAAGATAGCCTCCGAGCCGGGTTGGGCAGGATCAACGGGTTCTACGGATGCACAGTAGTATCGGAGTCACTCCTCTTCATCATCTCCGCGGTCCGGTTTGAGGCGATTTCTCTTTGTCTCCATGAAGTCGAGAGCCTTCTCTGCCCGGAATGAGACTTTATCGTTTTCATCTTCGAGGAAGAATTCCACCACGGCGAAAGCCCAATCTTCCACGATCTTGGCAAGGCCATTGACGATCTGGATCTTTTCGCTCTCGGTTGCTGCTTCCTGAGCGAGAGCTTTCCACATGTCCTCGAGAGCAAGGTCGTCACGGTCACGGTCCTTCTGGAGAAACTGGAAGGCCTGAGCATAAGCCTGCCTTCGGATCGTGTCGTCTTCCTCGGAAGTCATATAGTCAAGCAAAGTATCGAACTGGGTGTCGTCTGCCCATGAACCCAGGGCGGCAAGCGCGGCGATCCGGATCTTCTTATCTTCACTTCCCAGCGCAGTCTCGACGATGCCCGCTGCAGTGTCTCCTCCGGTGGAACCGAGAAGCTCGAGGAAGACGACGGTGGATTTGTCATTGGTGGCACTTTCGTAGGCGCTCTTGATGGCGGTAGCGATCTCGCTGCGCTTGGTGCTACGCTCAGCCAGCGACATGATCACTCTCTTAGCGTCTTGTTGGATTTGGCTGTTCTCGTTGAACTGAATGATGCCCAGGAGGTCGGTGAGGTCCTTCTCGGTGGCCAGTTTTCTGGCAGCTTTCAATGCGGCACCCGCAGTCTCGGGCTTGGAGGCATTACGGGCATGATCGATCAGGGCAGGGAGGGCCTCTGGGGAATTCCTCCCCTGAATGACTTGGAAGAACTTAACCCGGATATCAGGAGTCATCTTGTTCTCTTCATTTGCCGCAAATTGGGCGATGATTTCATCGAGATTGTTTCCCTCGGCAACGAGTAAGCGTTGATAGATTGCCTCACGATCACCCCTGTTTTTCAGGGATTTTGCCTCGCCAAGGAGAATCTCCACTTCTTCCTGTGTGGTTGGAAGTTGGGTTGCACCCTTGTCAGCGACCTGGGCGAGGAGACTGTTGAGGGTTTTTGTCCGCTTGTTGGTCATGGATTTGCCCAGCACAAAAATACCGGCGAACACAATGGCGACAATGAGGACGGCTGCGATTGTGATTTTGGCTGCATTGCGGCCACCGCCACTGCCCGAGGTCTCAGTGCTTCCGGAAATGAATGTGGAGGGGGCAGCTGTGGCGGGTGCAGCGGTAGGAACATGACCGGGAGTGGCAGGCGCAGCTCCGGCTGCGGCACTCGTCTGTGCAACCTGAGCCGGTGTGCTACTTAAATGGACCTGCCCGGGACTCAATGCGGCAGCTGGTGTGGCCGGCTGAGCGGAAGCGATTGCGGGAGTAGCTGCAGCTGGTGTGGCTGGTGCGGCTGGTGCGGCTGGTGCGGCTGGCGTCGCTGGTGTCGTGAGCTCTGGGCTAGAAAGTTCGGGAGTCGACAGCTCCGGAGTAGAAAGTTCCGGAGTAGAAAGTTCCGGGGTGCTGAGCGGAGCTGCTTGAGGAGCTGCCGGAGGCGCGGGAGGTTCTGCCTGAGGAGCAGGGGGAGCTGCCGGAGGAGCGGGAGGTTCTGCTGGAGGAGCAGGAGGAGC
>TARA_B100001057_G_scaffold501276_1_pt1 | contig 12246 bp, 13 predicted proteins | sample TARA_B100001057 | Tara Oceans TARA_B100001057 (sample SAMEA2621839) | marine metagenome | biome: marine biome (ENVO:00000447); feature: surface water layer (ENVO:00002042); material: "saline water (ENVO:00002010), including plankton (ENVO:xxxxxxxx)" | depth 5 m | reverse complement strand
TAAGGAAGCCATTCTTTATAACCAACCGTTTCAAAAATTTTTGAATTTTTATATTTAATTAGTGACTTTGCTTCCTTTTCTAATCCACTAACAATCATATTGTCGACTCTATTATTTATTTTATCGTAAATGATTTTTCTATCATCATTTACTATATAAATATTGCTATCAAATCTTTTTTTTTCTTTTTTTCTTCCAATAAAAGTTGAATATTTCTCATTTGCATCAATACATACGGAGAGAACTCGTACAAGCCTTCTGTGATTATTTAAATCAATTGACTTATAAGTTTGATAATCTTTTTCTTTAAGTTTTTTTTGAAGAACTTCAATTCCCTCTTCATAATAGGTATTATATAATTTATTAACTGTGGAATCTGATATTTGTGGAAATTCATCAATACCAAATAAAACTGAATCAGCATACAATCCAGATCCACCAACCATAACTACATTATTATTATTCTTAAAAATCTCATCAATTCTTTTAGTTGATTCTTTTTGAAATGTGGAAATATTATGTGGTCTATTAATACTTCTATCCTGAATAAAGTGATGTTTAACGAGATCTAACTCTTTTTTTGAAGGCACTGCAGTTCCAATTGTCATTTCTGTATAAAATTGTCTTGAATCGCAAGAAATGATCTCAGTTGAGAGAGCTATAGCTACTTTAATTGCAATATTAGTTTTCCCAATACCAGTGGGACCAGCAATATAAATCAGATTTTTATTACTCATCATTTAATAATTCACCACAATGATAACAATATATAGAATTGTCTTGGTGATCACTAGTCATACAATGAGGGCATGCTTGAGTATTACTAGAGATTTTTGATTTTTCAGACAATTCAGCAGTTACTATACCAGTGGGAACAGCTATTATGCCATAGCCCATAATCATAATTAAAGCGGCAATAAATTGACCAAAAGGTGTGATCGGGGCAATATCCCCATATCCAACTGTAGTAAGAGTAACAATACTCCAATAAATACCTTCAGGTATACTTGTAAACCCACTTTCATCAGGTTCTATCATGTACATAAGGGTTCCAAAAATTATACATATGACTAATACACTAAAAATAAAAACTCCCACCTTAGCTCTACTTGAAATTAATGCTCTCATTAGAGTATTAGACTCTCCTATATATCTTGTCATTTTTAGAATTCTAAAAACTCTAAGAAGGCGAAGTGCTCTCAGGGCACCAAGATATTGTGTTCCAAAAAAAAGGATTGATATATATTTTGGAATAATAGATAATAAGTCTATGATTCCATATAAACTAATTACAAATTTAAAAGGTTTCTTTACACAGATAATTCTTAAAATATATTCAATTGTAAAAACTATAGTAATTACCCATTCCGATATATTTAAAAAATCATTATAATTTGTTCTAAATGACTTTACGCTTTCTAGCGCGACAAGAACTACGCTAATAATAATTAAAAAAAGCAAAGTTATATCGAAGGCCTTACCTGTTCTAGTATCAGCCTCATATATTATTTCGTGAAGTCTATGGCGCCAATAAGGTTTTTTAACTGACATATACATAAAATTACAAAATATATAAATAGATAAGATTTATAATTTTATAATGCTCTTGTGTTTGTTTCTTTGAATGTAACTTCTTAGAATCGCAAGTTTATCGGAATTATGACCTATCCTGACTAATCTCTTTTCAATATTATTAATATTTTTTATTTGATGATTCAATTCATAGTATCCAAAACCCATTATCTTTTCACTCTTTACAAAAACAAAACTTTTTTCGTTTAAAGTTCTACCTTTGTCAATCATCAGAAACGTATCAAATTCAAATTTCAAATTATTGACTAATTCAAAGACCTTTTGATTATACTTATCTGTAGTTTCTTTTTCATTACAGGCTCCATCACAAGATTTTAAATGATAATTATTGCATATTTTTTTTCCATTTTTCAATGAAGTCATATTTTCACATAGATTGTGTTTGTTTATCCAAAATTTAAGTCTTTTTTTGGCCTCAGATTTATTTTTAAAAACATGAAAATATTTATGAGAGATAAGTATTTGCTCAATTTTAATATTAGCATACCCTTGATCTTTGACAACTAATCTTGTGCCAATTGGAAAAAATCTAAATTTATTTTTAAAATTTAATTTAGGTTGATTTTCTTTAATCTCTTCATCTTCTTTCAAAAGTGCAATTATTTCGCTACCTGTTTCTTCATATTCTATTTTTTCGATATGTTTTTGAATTTTTGATGATTTATGATCTTTGGATGTTAAATGATTTGTAACTCTTTTTTTTATATTATTACTCTTACCAATATAAATGATTGAATTTTTATCATATATATAGTAAACACCAATTTCAGTGGAACATTTATCTATAATATTTATGAATTTCGATTCTATATTTTTGTTTATTGAATTAACAATTAAGGAATTAATTATTAATTTTTTTTTATCCTTTTGAATTAAAAGCTCAAATAATTTTAAAGTGGCTAATGCATCTCCAAAAGCTCTGTGTCTATTAGAAATAGGGATACCTAATTCTTTTACTAATTTTCCTAATTTATATGATTTTAAATTTGGGATAAGTTTCTGAGATAATTTTACAGTACACAATGTTTTTCTTTTAAAATTGTATCCAAGTCTTTTAAACTCAATTCTTAACATTCTATAATCAAATTCAGCATTGTGAGCCACTATTATACAATCTGATGTAATTTCAATTATTTGTTTTGCGATTTCAAAGAATTTTGGTGAATTTGATAACATTTTTTCATTTATACCAGTCAATTTAGATACATATGGTTGTATTATTCTGTCGGGTTTAATTAAAGAAATAAGTTGATCTTTAATTTGATGATTTTCATAACGAAATATGGCAATTTCAGTTATTGCTTCCTCATTAAATTTTCCTCCAGTAGTTTCAATGTCAATAACAGCGTACATTAAATATTTCTTTCGCCAAAGATTGTACTACCTATTCTAATCATACTTGAGCCGCAGTCAATTCCAATTTCATAATCATTACTCATTCCTATTGAGAGAGTATTAAAGTTTGAATCAACCTTATTAAAATTATCAAATTGATATTTTAGAGATTTAAATTCAGAAATTATAATTGATTTATCATTTGTAAATGAGGCCATTCCCATTAAGCCTATAATTGAGGTGTTTGTTAAGTTTGTTGAATATTCATATAACTCATTTATTTTATCTAGAGAGACACCAAATTTGGTTTGTTCATTTGAAATATTTACTTGGATCAAGCATTTGATTATCCTATTATTTTTTAATGCATGTTTATTAATTTCATTTAAGAGCTTTATGGTGTCAACTCCATGAATAAGCTCAACAAAAGGTGCTATGTATTTAATTTTATTTCTTTGTACATGACCTATCATGTGCCATTTGATATCCTTTGGTAAAGATTCGTATTTCAATACCATTTCTTGAATCTTATTTTCTCCAAAAATTCTTTGTCCAGCATTATATGCTTGCATAATGTGATCATTTGTTTTTGTTTTTGAAACAGCAACCAAGGTTAATGATTTAGGAATTTTTGACTTTAATTGTAATAAATTTTCTTTAATATTCATTTTCAAAAAAATTAATAAGAATCAATAATTTTTTGTGCTGTTTTGAGTGCTAAATATCCATCCATCAAATCAACAACTGGTTTTTTTTGATTAATTATTGACCGCGCAAATGACTCTAACTCATCTAATATAGCGTTGGATTCAAATATTGTTGGCTTTTCAAAATTTAATTCTCTTTTAATTCCTTCACTATTTTCTAATATCATACCAGTATTCTTATCTGTTTTATTTAAATCTTTAATTTTTACTATTTCTGTTGTTTTGTTCAAAAAATCGACTGATACATATGCATCTCTTTGAAAAAATCTTGTTTTTCTCATGTTTTTCAATGAAATTCTACTAGCAGTTAGATTTGCTACGCATCCATTTTCGAATTCAATTCTGGCATTTGAAATATCTGGAGTATTACTTACAACTTTCACACCGGATGCACTTATTGATTTTACTTGCGAATTTACAGTATTTAATATAATGTCAATATCATGAATCATTAGGTCTAATACTACAGGAACATCTGTTCCTCTGGGATTAAATTGAGACAGTCTATGAGATTCAATAAACATTGGTTTAATAATATTTGTTTTTGCAGCAATTAGGGCAGGATTAAATCTTTCAACATGACCAACTTGGCCAAGCACTTTATGATAATCTGCAAGTTTAATAATTTCTCTTGCTTCAGTTATTGTTTTGGTTATTGGTTTTTCTATAAATACATGACATTTATTTTTGATTGCCATGATAGCGAATTCATGATGAGACTCAGTAGGTGTTACAATGTCAATGACGTCACAATTTTTAATTAATTTTTCTGGAGAGCTAAAAAATTTATAATTAAAACTGTTTACAATTGTGGATGAATTTTTTTCATCTTCATCATAAAATCCAATTAGATTATAATATTTTGAATCATTTATTAGTTTCAAATGAATCTTTCCCAGATGACCCGCACCAATAACACCTATATTTAGCATATTTTTTTTTTAAAAATACAACACTTATCGAATTTTTTATGCGTCACTTAATTACTTTTGTTAAACAATGGATGATACTATCAAAGATAAAGGTTTAAGGAATCAACTAGTAGATGTTTTAAAGAAAAAAGGAATAACGGATATAGCTGTTTTGAATGCAATAAATAATGTGCCTAGACAATGGTTTATGGAATCAGGTTTAAAATCATATTCATATGATGATAGGGCCTTTCCAATAGGTGTGGGTCAAACAATATCTCAACCTTATACTGTTGCCTATCAATCTCAATTATTAGGTGTTAAAATAGGAGATAAAGTATTAGAGATTGGTACAGGGTCTGGTTATCAATCATCTGTATTAATTGAGTTGGGCTGCAAAGTTTACACTATTGAGAGACAAAGAGTACTATTTAAAAAAACTGAACTCTTATTCAAAAAATTAAAATGGAAACCTCGAAAATTAGTTTTTGGAGATGGATCAAAAGGTTTAATAAATAATTCACCATATGATGCTATAATTGTTACAGCTGGTTCAACAGAATTGCCCAATGAATTATTGTCACAATTAAAAATTGGTGGTAGGTTGGTAATTCCTGTTGGTAAATTAAAAGAACAGGAAATGACCAGATATACAAGGCTTTCAGAAAATGAATTTAGTAAGGAAACTTTTGGGATATTTAGTTTTGTTCCATTGTTAAAAGATAAAACCTAAATATTGATATAAGTATTTCAATGAAGAAGCAATTTCAAGATTTATATATTTGTATTTTTCTATCTGGATTGATAAACCATCATATTTTCCTGGATCATCGAAAGGCAACGAATATTTTTTTGAAGTTCCTATTATATTTTCACAATTTTGATCTGCATCAGAGCAATTAATAACTCCAATAAAATTATCGATTGGGTTTGATTTGTCATTTACAAGTTTTGAATATAATTTAATAATACTTTTTGGGCCAAAATTAATTGAATGGATAGGATTTATTAATTTTGAAGTTGGGTTTACATAGAATCCAATTTCTGATAACACTTTTGTTACATTTTCGTGCACCGTGGTTATTTCAGTTCCTCCTGAGTAAGATTGGATTTTATCAAATCCATAATATTTACTAATAACTTGATTCCAAATTTGACAAAACTGACTTCTTCTAGAATTATGCGTACAAATAAAATTTATTTTAATAGTGGGATTTAAATAATTATTTTTTATTGCTCTAGCTATTAATTCTAGCCTAAATTTCTGCTCAGATGTTATTGTTTCGGTTTTTAAATTAGTAATAAATTTAATAAGCACATTGTAAATCATTTATTAAAAGATTTTTTTATTCTGTCAAGTGTTCTTTTATTATCTCTATTTTTAATCACTTCTCTTTTATCATATAGTTTTTTTCCTTTTGCCAAACAAATTTGAATTTTAGCAAACCCATTGTCATTTATAAAAAGTTTTAGAGGAATAATTGTTAAACCTGAATTATTAACATCCTTAAATAATTTATTTAATTCTCCTTTGTTTAGCAGTAGTTTTCGACTTTGATTTGGTAGGTGATTATAGTTAGATCCGTGATCATACTCTTCAACTGACATATTAACAATAAATAATTCTTTTTTATCATTAAATTCGCAGAAACTGTTTGAAATAGATGCTTTACTATTCCTGATGGATTTAATTTCTGTTCCAGTTAAAACAATTCCCGCCAGGTATTTATTAAGTATTTTATATTCAAATTTTGCTCTTTTATTTTGTATGTTAACTTTTTTGATCATTATATAAAGTTAGTATATAAAATTTTTATTAATGTTTATTTATTGTGAACAACTTAAATTATATTTTTTTTATTGAGCATAATCAAAATATAATAATATTTAAATTTGCATTTAAATAATTTTAGTAATGATTGATAAAGAAATATTTGATCTTGTTTTAAAAGAAAAAAGTAGGCAAACAAATGGCATCGAACTAATAGCATCTGAAAATTTTACCAGTCCAGATGTCATGAAAGCAACTGGATCTGTTCTAACTAACAAATATGCTGAAGGATATCCATCTAAAAGATATTATGGAGGCTGTGAAGTTGTTGATGAGATTGAAGAAATTGCAATAGACAGAGCAAAACAATTATTTGGATGTGAATATGCAAATGTTCAACCTCACTCTGGTTCTCAGGCAAATACTGCAGTTTTTCACGCCTTTTTATCTCCGGGTGATAAGATCCTCGGTTTTGATTTATCTCATGGCGGACATTTAACTCATGGATCACCAGTCAATTTTTCTGGTAAATTATACAAGGCAAATTTCTACGGGGTAGACAAGAAATCAGGTATGTTAGATTATGATGAAATTGAAAAAATAGCACATAAAGTTAAGCCTAAAATGATTATTGCAGGTGCCTCAGCTTATTCAAGAGACATCGACTTCAAACGTTTTAGAGATATAGCTGATAAGGTTGATTCTTTTTTACTTGCTGATATTTCCCATCCATCTGGAATGATTGCTACGGGTCTTTTAAACAATCCAGTACCACATTGTCATGTAATTACAACTACAACACACAAAACACTTCGTGGTCCGAGAGGTGGATTGATATTAATGGGAAAGGATTTTGAAAATCCATTTGGACAGAAATTAAAAAATGGTTCACTTAAAAAAATGTCTAATTTACTAAATATGGCAGTGTTTCCAGGAAATCAAGGAGGACCCCTTATGCATGTCGTTGCTGCAAAAGCAATTGCATTTGCTGAAGCACTATCACCTGCTTTTAAAGATTATCAGAAAAGAGTTAAGGAAAACTCCCTGGCTATGGCCAATTTATTTATTGACCGAGGATATGAAATTATTTCTAATGGAACAGATAATCACTTAATGTTAATTGATTTACGAAATAAGGGTATATCTGGTAAAGATGCTGAAGAAGCACTTGTGAAAGCTGAAATTACAGTCAATAAAAATATGGTTCCTTTTGACGATAAATCACCATTTGTAACATCTGGAATACGGATTGGAACACCGGCAATAACAACTCGTGGATTCGTCAAAGATGAAATGGGAATAATTGTAAATATGATTGACCAAATAATAAATAATCCAACCGACAAAACTGTCATAAAAAAGGTTTCTAAGAATGTAGTTGAAATAATGAAAGAACGAAAATTATTTAATATCTAGTTAATCTGAATTAATTAAGTTGTGAATTGCGTCTGGAACAAAAGTTAATTTCTTATCATCATTGTTATTTAAATAGCACCATTTTGTTTTAACTTTTGATATCAGTTTTTTACTTTTAGAGTCATTAAATTCAACTATTCGTATTGAAATTGGTCCCTTAATAGTTTCAATAAATGTTGAGATAGTTATGTGGTCGTTCAAAAAAGCACTAATTCTGTATTCAATTTCATGATTTCTGACCACCCATATACCAAGGGGTGTTTTAATATTTTTGGTTAAAAATTGCCAATGAGACTTTGCAATTTGTTGAGCCCAACGTAGATATTGAATATTATTAACATGATTAAGTTCATCTAAATGGTTTTGATCAACTACTATTTTTTCAATAAATTTTTTCATTCTGATTCCAAGATTTCAACTTCAAAAATTTTATTCCAATTTTTTCCAGTTACAAAGAATGTATTTGTAATTGAATTGAATGCAATGCCATTTAAAACATTTAAAGTTTCGATTTGTTTGACTTTCTCCCTTAGGCCTGAAAAATTGATTACACCCTCAACGTGTCCTGATTTAGGATTAATAATCAGAACAACTTCTTTTTCAAACTGGTAGGTGTTCGCATAGATTTTGCCATCATACCACTCTAATTCATTAATTTTATTAATGGATTTCTTATTTGTCATAACTTCTATGTAATCAATTTCTTGAAGATTTTTTCCATCTAAAAACCAAATTTTGTTCGTACCATCTGATTTAAAGAAAATATCACCATTATTACACAATCCCCATCCCTCAAAACTTTGTTCATATGTGAACGTATTTTCTATTTTAGTGAGATCCATATCATAAATAAATCCTATATTTTCTTGCCAAGTCAACTGGTAAACTCGATTATTTAAAATTGATAATCCTTCTCCAAAATATTTATTATTTAATTTAATCTCATTAACAACTTCACCAGTTTTGTAATTGATTGAACGAACTTTTGACTTTCCACGAAGCCCAGTGCTTTCAAATAATATATTACCATTAAATTCGAGACCTTGTGTGTAGGAAGTCATATCGTGTGGGTAAATATTAATAATTTTATATTTATATAACTTAGGAGGTGTTCTGGCGTATATGACAAAGTTATCTTTAAGAACAACATTTTTTCCTTCATTCAATATTTTAACTTTTATTTCATGATGTCCAAGTTTCATGGATTTTAGCGAATATATCGAGTCTATTTTTATTCCGTTAAGAAAAATAGTTTTTTTTAAACTTGATATTTTTTTATTGGATGTTATATTAATTTTCAAAGTATCATCTGGAGTAAATTTGGATGAGTTAATATTAATTTTATAATTATTGTTATTATGTGTAGCACAACCCGAAAGGCATAATGATATTAATAAAAGTAATAATCTATTCATTTTTTATTTATTATTACAAATTTATATAAAAATTAAATTTTGATCTTTCTTGCCCTCTTTAATGTATGTGTTATATTTGTTATGGGCAAGTACTACACAACCAGCTCCCATTGAATCCCCCAGGGTGGTAACACAGCAAGGGTATTTGGTTGTAGCGGTGTGATGTAGTTAGCTTGCCCTTTTAATTATGAGTAAAATAGTTTTAATTACAGGCGCATCCTCAGGGTTAGGGAAAGCTACTTCAGAGTTTTTATCCTCTAAGGGCTATAAGGTTTATGGCACAAGCAGAGATCCATCTAAATATACTTCTCCTTCTTCATATAAATTACTTAAATTGGACGTAAATGATGTAGCTTCGATTGACTTTACAATAAATTTTATTTTAAAAAAAGAGAAAAGAATTGATTTATTAATTAATAATGCCGGCGTTGGAATAACTGGTCCAGGAGAAGAAACTGATGTCTCAGAAATGAAAAAAAATTTTAATACTAATTTTTTTGGAGCAGTTCTTTTAATGCAAAAAGTATTGCCCACGATGAGAGACAATAAGAAGGGATTGATTATTAATATTTCCTCAATTGCTGGTTATATGGGTTTACCTTACAGAGGCTGTTATTCAGCCTCTAAGGGTGCACTTCAACTATTCACTGAATCCATTAGAATGGAAGTAAAAAAATTTGGTGTTGATATTTTGACTTTGGCACCGGGAGCCTTCTCAACCAACATAGCCGACAGAAGATATCATTCACCAATAAAAAATGGTCCTTATAAAGATGATTATAAAAAAAGTCTAGAAGAAATGAATAAACATGTTAGCGATGGCAGTAATCCTCTTGAAATTGCGGAGTTTATTTATAATTTATCAAATAATGAAAGTAAATACAGAGTTCACTATAAAATTGGCGCGTGGTTACAAAAATTCTCTCTAATTTTAAAGAAAATACTTCCTGACACAGTTTATGAAAAAATACTTATGTCATTTTATAAAATTTAAATAAACACAAATGAAATTTTTTATTGATACAGCAAATATTGAACAAATTAAACAAGCTGAGCATTTAGGTATACTAGATGGAGTTACCACTAATCCGTCACTTATGGCCAAGGAAGGGGTAACAGGAAATAATAATATATTAAAACACTATTTAAAAATATGTAATTTAGTAACTGGTGATGTGTCAGCTGAAGTTATATCTGTTGACTATGACGGAATTATTAAAGAAGGTGAAATTCTAGCAAATTTACATAAACAAATTGTTGTTAAAGTCCCTATGATTCCAGATGGTATAAAGGCAATTAAATATTTTTCAGAAAAAGGTATAAAGACAAATTGCACTTTAATTTTTTCATCTGGCCAGGCTCTTCTTGCCGCTAAAGCGGGCGCCACTTATGTTTCTCCCTTCATTGGAAGATTGGATGATGTTTCAACTGATGGTTTAGTCTTAATTGAAGAGATTAGACTTATATTTGATAATTATGCTTTTGAAACTGAAATACTAGCTGCATCCATAAGAAACCCCATGCATATTATTAACTGTGCAAAAATAGGAGCAGATGTCATGACGGGTCCTTTAAGCGCTATTATCGCACTATCCAAACACCCATTGACTGACATAGGTTTAGAAAAATTTCTCGCAGATCATAGAAAAGGTAATTAGAGTTCATTTACTATCAAGGGATCAAATAAGTTACCAAAACCATTTATAATTTTTCCTTCAGAATCTATGATTATAGCTTTGTTAAGTAATGATATTATCCATTTCTTACTAGCATTTTCAAAATCAATTATAGAATATTGATTTTTAATTTCTTGATTCATCATTTTACTGACATCAATTGCTAACTGGTTTAGTGGTTGTAATGATACTCCTATAAATTGATAATTTGGTTTTATCTCTTTTATTTTATTTACTACTTTTATAGCCCTACCGTAATGGTTCATTTGGGTTTGGGACCAAAAATAAATCAAAGTATTTTTATCCTTAAACAGGGTGTTGCTACTAACTGTATCAAGATTTGAATTCTGAAGATTAATCTCGGGTAGTATAAAACCTCTACTCATCTTCTTTATGTCATTATGAAGGTTAAGTACTTCGGCTAAAAATTTTGTATTAGTATTTATTGCAAAATAATATTGAAGGAAATTTTCATGATAAAGATGATTTTCAAAATTTAAAATCTCATCGTACGCTATGGCTCTTGCTAAATTATTTTTCAACTCCCTTCCTGAAATATTACTCTCAAGGGTTTGAAGTTTTTTTATATTAAAGTCCGTTTGCTTTTTGTAATTAAAAAAATACATTGAACTATCTAATGATTGTTTATTTAAATAGTTCATTACATAGTTTATGTATGGATCAAAAAAAGCAAGATCTTTCTCCTCAAAATTCAAGAAACTTCTATAATCAAAATAAATACTATCCTCCTTTAAGCCCCAATTTGTTCCTCTCAATAGTGAATATCTTTCTCTTATAGTAGCGTATGGATAAACATATGATGCCATGGTAATCTTCTGTGAAAGTTTACTTAATTTATTTATTGAGTCCATTTTAATCCATGTATTTTTTTTATCAATTAATAATGAATCTATTAGGTTACTAAAACTTTTAGAGTCCATGGAGTATTTTGAAGATAAAAATTGGTTTTCATCACTAATTTTAAGTTCCATATCTGTTAAAAAATTATTTTTACTACTTCCAGCTCCACTAAAAAATATCGATTTGTTAAAGTCAGACGAATTCACTCTCATCCAGATACTATCACCCGGTTCAATAATTATTGATTGGTACTCGGGAATGTGTTCAATTTTATAAATCCCTGGTTCAATGTTTGACAAGTTTATTTTGAATATATTATTAGTGTCTAATAATAAGCAATCAATAGAAATATTTTTTTTGTATAAAGTAACATATCTAGAAGAGGGATTAATAATTTGTCCTCCCAAAAAAGAGTCATTTATATTAGTTTTTGAATTGTCCTTACATGACAGAATTAGAATACTTAGGGTAAAAAAAATAAAATTTAATAGTTTTTTCATAAAATAAGATGTTTCAATTTATAAAATTAATAGTATTCCTGTTTTGTAATTGTTATTTTTG
>TARA_B100001057_G_scaffold501138_1_pt1 | contig 12246 bp, 11 predicted proteins | sample TARA_B100001057 | Tara Oceans TARA_B100001057 (sample SAMEA2621839) | marine metagenome | biome: marine biome (ENVO:00000447); feature: surface water layer (ENVO:00002042); material: "saline water (ENVO:00002010), including plankton (ENVO:xxxxxxxx)" | depth 5 m | reverse complement strand
CAGATCCGCAGTGTCGCCGAGAAGAGGGGCCATGATCCAGACCTCATCCGGGCTATGATGATCCCTGAGGATCGGGATCGAGTTTTTGGGGAAGTGGTTGTCCGGGCGGGAGAGCTTCTCACCCTCACGGCAAGTGAGGCCACTTCCATGAGGGGAGGAAGGCCCCTTCTGGCCAAAGGAGTTGCCAGCAGTATCGAAGAAATTGCAGAGTTTGAGGGCATCGACAGCGCCGCGATCGTAAGGGCTGAGGCGACGGCGTTTGAAAATGTTGCCTGGTGGGTCTCGAAATGGTCTTTTTTACTCATTCTTGTGGGTATGGCAGCGGCCTACGCCGAGCTGAAAGCGCCGGGCTTTGGAATCGGAGGAGCGATTTCCCTCCTGGCGTTTGGCACGTTTTTCTTTGGCAACTACATGGCCGGAAATCTCGCCAACTATGAGCTCGTAGCATTGTTCGTGCTCGGAATCGTCCTGATTGCGGTAGAGCTCTTCCTCATTCCCGGCACTGGGGTGACCGGCATAGCTGGGGTTCTTTGCCTGCTCGGTGCGCTTCTTCTCGGCACGGTGGATAAGATTGATTGGAACGATTGGAAAGTGGGGGATTTCTCCGGGAATCTGTTGGACCTACTGCGTGGGCCTGCGTTTACGCTGGGAACAGGCCTTCTTGGAGGGAGCTTTCTTGTGGTCCTATTGATGAGGTTCCTCCCGAGTGCTCCCCTTTTCCGGGTCTTCGTCAGTAAGCAGGAAGTCGCGGGTGGGGCATCTATCACGACTCAGGCTTCCTTGGCACGTTCGGAGGACCGGATGGGACTTACGGGCGAGGCTCTTACCGACCTTCGGCCGTCGGGGAAAGTTGCGCTCACAGGAGAGGAGCTGGATGTAATCGCTGATGGGGCGTTTATCAAAAAGGGATCCAAGGTGCGCGTTCTCAGGCAGGATGGGATGAAGATCGTAGTGGGTGTTATTGAACCCTCCTAGATTACGGTCGTGCTGGCTGCGTTCTCTTTAGTGAAGGGCCTTCGCCGAGGCCGCCAATAACGCAAAGGAGGTAGAGTAACCTTTTTGAGACACAAGAGTGCTTCCCGCCGGCGCTCTCTTCAGTGAGGATGGTAGGGTCCATGATGATTGAATAATAATCGTCACTGACTCGTTCAATAAATAACACCTCAACAATTTGACCGCTATGAAGATTCAAGATGACACTGCCCGGGGAGAGAGCCGTGAGCTGCTACTCAAGGAATATTTTTTGAACGCCTACCTGATCGCCCTTCTTAAGCAGGTCGGCAGGGGGGCGGGGCACATTTCAGAACAGGAAAACGATCAAGCCATGCGACGAATCGTTGGCCAAAACTGAGAGCTCTGCAGTGCTTTGATGAGCGCCGAATCGGCAGAGGCCGGTGAAGTAGCTGTGTAGGTTTGGCTGCTTTGCCGGCTTCGTCGCTTCCAGACGTATCCGGAGGGATAGAACGGATTGATTAGGGGATCAGGCGGAAAGATTCACGGCTGAACTGAAGTCCCGGATAAAGGCTTTCGGAATACCGCAATGTGCCGGTCGACGGATTTCCCTGGAGCGTCAGCAAGTGCTCCGGAGTCCAGATTGCGGTGATCGGCAACTTTTACCGCTCCAAGTGCCGCAAGTTTCCGGCAGGCCAATTCATGTTCGACGTCAAAATAAGAGGTAATCACAAATAATCCATCCTCGTCCAGCTGTCGCAGGCCACCCTCGAACATGCGGGCCCAGAGCCTTGGATTGTTCCAGAAGTTCTGATGTCGCATGAAGGTAAGATCGAACCTCTCGTTCGAGGACATGGCATCGAGGAAGCGTTTTCCATCCTCTACATGGAAGCGGGTATGGACATCGCTATGGGTTGGAGTTTTCCAGCGAAGACGAGCTTCTTCAATCTCCGCATCCCGAATGTCAGCTCCCACAATTTCCAGTCGGTGCTCTCCTCCGAAAATATCGGCAAGGACCCCGGTCTCGTCGGCCCGGCCGCAGGCGAGGTTGAGAATACGGCGTTCACTCCGGCCTGCAGGAGCATTCGGAACGCCCTGGAGGCTCTCTCTCAGTGCTTTGCTGAGAATGTTCATATCCTCAGACAGATCTTCCAGTTGGAATGGTGCATTCGGGGTAAGGGCCATCAGAGGTGATTAAAATGCTGTTTCGTAGTGATTCAAGAGTTGAGTTGACGTCTCTATGATGTAGGTCCTTGATCCTCCGACAAATCTTCCATGCCAAGCGATATTCATACCCAGGCGCTCGTGTCTGAAACAGCTGCTCTTGTGGAAGGTATTGCCGACCAGTTTGCCATCGAAGGGCAGTATGTTGCCGGTGAAGAGGTAAACAGTGGGCATATTAATTCAACTTTCCTTGTGACCTACGAATTGAGGAACGGAGAGCGGCGTCGCTATATCCTCCAGCGTATTAACGAGAAAGTGTTCAAGGATCCTCTAGCCGTTATGCGCAATGTGGAGTGCGTGACCTCCCACATCAACTGGAAGGTTCTCAGGAGGAAGAGAGACCTCGGAGGTCAGACCCTCAACTTGTATCCACATAAAACCGGACGATTTTATGGGAACGGCGAAGGCGGAGGTATCTGGCGCTGCTATAACTATTTAGAAGGCTGTCAGACCTATGACGTTGTGGAGAGCGCTCGGCAGGCCTATGAAGCTGGACGGGCCTTTGGCGCTTTTCAGAACTTGGTCAGTGACTTGCCTCCCGAGGAGATAGTCGAGACGATTCCTGATTTCCACCATACGAGGAAGCGCTTTGATGCTCTAATGGGGGCAGTTGAGGAGGATCGCCATGGCCGGGTCGCGAGCGTGCAGAGCGAGCTGGACTTTGTCCGGGGGAGCGAAGGTATCGTCGACCGTTTATTGGAACTTGTGGACAGAGGGATGTTGCCCCTTCGCATCACTCACAATGACACAAAGATCAACAATGTCCTCTTTGATCAGGAGACCGACGAGGCAGTGTGCGTGATCGATCTCGATACGGTGATGCCTGGCCTCAGCCTTTACGACTTTGGTGACCTGGTAAGGACGGCAACGAACTCAGCTGCGGAAGATGAACGCGACCTCACCAAGGTCAAACTGCGGGTCAGAATTTTTGAGTCTCTGGTCGAGGGCTACCTTGCCTCGGCGGGACCGGTTTTGACGGAGGAGGAGGTGTTGCAAATGGCCTTTTCAGGACGTCTGATTTCGCTTGAGCTTGGGATGCGCTTTCTCACGGATCACCTGAATGGAGACGAGTATTTCCGCATAGCTCGGGAAGGGCAGAACCTGGATCGAGCCCGCACTCAGTTGTGTCTCGCAAGGCAGATAGAGGAGAACGAAGAGGAGATGAAGCGCTACGCTCTCAAGGTTGCCAAGGCGCGCTGATCAGGAAGGGGTTCGCTCGAGGGTTGCGACACATTCGAGGTGTTTGGTCTGGGGGAAGAGGTCAAATGGCTGGACCTTGCACAACGAGTAACCGTTAGCGTTGAATGCCTGAAGGTCTCGTATCTGGGTGGCTGGATTACAGGACACGTAGACCACTCTCTGAGGCTTGAAGGAAAAGAGCTGTTGGAGGAAATCCTCACCGCATCCTTTCCGGGGCGGGTCAACGATAACGGAGGTCCGGTCTGCCGGAAAGGTCACCTGTTCAAAGATGTGTTCTGCGGAAGCTGCCAGAATCGTGACGTTTTCAAGATTATTCTGGCGGGCATTCTGTCGAGCCCAGTCCGCTGAGGATTCGGAGACTTCCACTCCGGCCACGGATTCGAAGTATCGCGCCAAGGAGAGAGCGAAAAGTCCGGAGCCGCAGTAAGCGTCGACGAGGAAGCGATTGGAGGTGGCGGCTTCTCCGGCGACATAGTCAACAAAAGCCGGAAGAATAAAGGGGTTATTCTGAAAAAAATCTCCGGCGAGGAAGCGAAACTTGAGGTCGCCCACTTGTTCTTCGACAACTTCTCGGGGGTTCGTGTGGACACTTGCTGACGTGGCTCGAAGTAGCAAAGTAGCACCCTTTCGAAACTTGCCCTGTGCGGCAGTTTGCTGAATTCGAAGTCGCTCTTCCGGGAGAGCCTCATTGAGAGCCTTCATGGCAATATCACATTGAGGAACGTCGATAATTCGGTTGCGTGATCCTGTTGACAGGAATCCTATATTGAGGTCTCGATCCGGGCGTGGCTTCTGAAAATGGGGAGTGATTTTAGATCGATAGTTCCATGGCTCCGGAGAAGGGATCGCCTTCTCGACAGGGTGACTAATCCCCGCCATGCGCTCAAGGAGCTCGGTTACCTGCTGCTGTTTCCAACGGAGTTGTTCCTGATAATCCAGGTGTTGATACTGACAGCCTCCGCAGGTGGTGAAGAGGGAGCAACGGGGCTGCTGGCGACTGGAGTTGTGGCTAATAACTTCCACAAGGTCTGCGTGGGAACAGCTAGATTCGTTTTTCCAGATTCGAGCTCTTACTCGCTCGCCTGGGAGACTAAACGGCACGAATATCACCCAGTTTCGTTCGCCTTCCTCGCTGGACGGGCCCGAGAGCAGCATTCTTCCGACACCGGCGCCGAGGTTGGACAGGGAGTCGATCTCCAGCTCCACAACTTCGTGATAGCTGAAGGGTTCCGGCCTGAATTTCCTTGGGGGTTTTATGCTCTCAGCCATTTGCCCACTCACTTCGGGTTGTCAGAAAGAGATTGGGCCCCTAGGGTGGTTCCGCATCAATACACTTTAAGATGAGATTGTGGTCGGTGATCCTCGTGTGTCCTGGAATTGCTTTTTGTGCCGCTACCGCGGAAAGCACTGGTGATGAGGTATGGTATGACGCTTCGGGGGAGATCGTCAAGCGGGTGAACAAGGTCTGGAAGGAATCGAAGCCTGCGGGTGAGCCTCCCTCTTGGGAGCCTGCATGGGTGATCCGAGAGCGGATCGCGCTTACAAGATCTCAGAGGAGAGTAATTCGCCGAGGGTCTCAATTTGGTCAAGGGTTCCACCGGTGGTCTTTTCCGAGATATAGTCAGTGGAATCTGGGAAACTACACAGGCATATCTGGCAGGTTTTCGGTTTTTCCAGGGAAGAGGATACCGGGGAAGGGTCTTCGCTTTACGAGCGAGCGTTTCTGCCGCTGACGCGATCTCCCACCAGGTCACTCCTCCGTATCCGGTAGAGAGGAGCTAGGCGCAGGCTGCGTGATTGGAGAAACTACGGGGGGCCGGGGCACCACGGGTTTTCGTGGAGCGCGAAAGGCAGGTGATGATCCCGGGAGAGATCTGGTAACGTCAGGAGAGCGAAAGGGATCTTCCTGCGGAAGAGTAATGGAGGGCTGGACAGGTGGGTTCTCTTGTTTTTCTCCGGTCTGAACGAGTGGAGATTCCCATTTTTCCTTGTCAGTCGGCGAAGTCGCGCAGGAACAGATGAGTAAGGCCATCCCGGCTGTGCTGAGTGTGATGATCAATGAGTTACTCATCTTCCGACCTCTTGAAAGCTGTCCATATTCATCTTCTTAATGCAATCGTAATCTTGTCCTCATCAGGGCAGGCTCAGGGACAGGATCCACTCGCTGATATCGGAGAGAATTCGGTTTCGCTCATGACCGTATAACAAGAGATGATAACTCTCTGGATAAAAATTGCGCCTGACACTGTTGGACTGTGAGAATTGCTCTGAGAATGCTTGGACGGCGTCGGGTCGCGAGAAGATATCATGCCCACCGTGTAGTATCAGGACAGGAAGGCTTATTGTTTTTGCGCATTGGGGTGACGACTCAATCATGCCCCCAAGGGTGTTGAGTAGCCGCAATGTGAAGGCCGGAACGTGATACGGATTGCTAGCGGATTGCTCCTGATGAATGGAGTCATTGGTGACGAGGACCTCGTCTTTCCCCCCGAGAGTTTCAAGAGAGATTTTTATCCGCGGAAGGAGTCCGGAGGCGAGGCGCAGGATCTTCCTTTTCCAGCTGGGGACTTCCCGATGAATTCCCACGATAGGCGATGAGAGCACCAGAGCGTTACATCCGGAACGTATATCTGGGGAACTTGCGAGGCCATGCAACGCGATGAGAGCACCCATGCTTTCGCCATGCCAGATGATATATGCCTGAGGATGTTGCTGTCGAACGAGACGAGTGAAGGTTCGTAAATCATTGATCCAGTCTTCCCGGGATTGAATGTCTCCACGCCGGGAGGTCACGGGGTCATTGCCCTGTCCACGGAGCTCAGGAGCGTAGACCGCAACTCCTTGCGTGGACTCCTGGAGATGTGTGCCAAGATTTTGGAAGTCCTGCGAAGCGCCGGATATGCCGTGAAGCCCAATTACGATTATGGATGGTTTAGAGCCATTCAGTGGGAGCCATTTTCGAAACGGGAAATGAGAATGGTCGAAAGACGAATAGGACTCAGCGGCGAGATAGGGATCTGCTGAATGGGCGACCTGCTTGCCGGAGGGCTTCTTACATGGTTGGGACTGTCCACTACACCCCGAGAGGATGAACCCGGAGAGCAGAATAGTGAGCGGTAAAGAAACCCCAGCACGTAGGAGGTTACAAGCACGGGCAAAACCTCCTCGTGTTTCCGGGATGGAACAAATGAGAAGGAATAATAATTTTTTCAACGGATCGTGCCCCCGATAATTTTGGACTTACCGGGGCGATGAATGAAGATGCCGCATTGGAATCTCTCGGATTCTTTCCTCGAGGATACAGTAGGGCTTAAGGGCCTTCCCCATGAGGTCGCGGACCCCTTGGGTCGGTCTAGCGAGTTTATTTCGTTTTTGGTGCTCCTGCCCCGGGTTTTGGGGGTGCCGGTGTGGGCGGGTTAGGCTGTTGCTTGGCAGGAGGGATCGGGATTCTTACGGGAGGAGATACGGCACGAGCCTTCCCGGTTCCGGGTTTCGCCGGAACCCGCACAGGAGGAGACACCGCTCTGGCGCCAGGGCGACCGGGAGTTGGAGGAGAGACCGAGCGGCCTCCCTGAGGAGTCGGACGTGTCAGGGGGCGAGCAGGGGGTTTGGGGAGATCCTTTAGTTCCGTGAGCTCAAGCTCGAAGATCAGCGTGCTGTTGGGGCCGAGCTTTGCACTGCGTCGACTTTCCTTGTAGGCGAGGTCAGCCGGAATGAAGAGCTTCCACTTGGATCCTACCGGCATCTGAGTCAGGGCCTCTTTGAATCCGGGAATGACGTTCAGAGACATCGCAGTTGCTTTTCCCTGCGACGAATCGAACTCGGTTCCATCAAGCAATGTTCCAGTATAAACGGTCATATATTGTTTAGTTGGGCGCTGGCCACTTGGAGGAGCGGGTGCAACCTCACCTTCCCCCTTCTTCAGGATTTCATATTGAAGGCCACTTTCGGTGGTGATGATTCCCTCTCGCTTTTTATTCTCAGCCAGGAATGCCGTGCCTTCTGTGAGGTTTTCTGCGGCAACCTTTTTTTCGCGCTCCTTGATCACGAGGCTGAGCTGATTCAGGGCCTCATTGATTTTTTCCTGTTCGATCTCGGACTCCTTCAGCTCGAGCGCATCGAAAAGCCCTTTCAAGAATTGCTCCCGGTCCAGGTCATCTAGCTGGAGCCCGTAACGCCCGGTCTGGTTTACGAAAGTCCGACCGTTCCGATACCCAAAGCCATAAGATGTTTTTGTTCGGATCTCTTCTGCCTCCATGGTTACTTCTGGCTCCGCAACCTTTGCGGGAACGGCGGGGGCAGGCGGAGATTTATCGGCCCCAGTGCTCTTGGCTGGAGAGGGGGTGTCTTGAGCGAAAAGACTTCCGCTGAAGAGAAGAAAGGCGGCAGGAATCGCTGCGTTTTGAATGAGCTTCATGGTCTTTGATGGAGGAGGGGAGCTTAACCCTGAAGTAGTGAACTGTCGAGTCAAAGGGCGGTAGCCCTCGGTCGAACGGCACGGCTAAACTGGGGAAAGTGGGAAAAGGCCTACCTCGACTGCTCAAGCATGCGAATGACGGATGCCTCCGCGAGCTTTCTAGTCTCCTCTGGGATCTCGACCTGTGGATCGAGACTCTCGAGGCATGCATGAAGTTTCTCCAGAGTATTCATCTTCATGTATCTGCAATCCGCACAGGCGCAGTTTTCGGTGGGTCCTGCGATCAGATTCTTGTTGGGGACCTCTTTTCTAAGGCGGTGCAGCATCCCGCCCTCGGTTACCACAATGAGGTCTTTTGCTGGGGCTTCCCGGCAGTAGGTAATCATCTTCTCGGTAGAGCAGACCTCGTCTGCCAGCATACGAACGGCTGAGGTGCACTCGGGATGGGCAACAACCAATGCCCCGGGGTGCTCGTCCTTGATTCTCTGGATAGAGTTCCGAGTGAATTCGACGTGGACATAGCAGGCGCCTTTCCAGAGGTCCATTTTTCGGTTGGAATTGTCCATGACCCATGCGCCGAGGTTTGCATCAGGCACGAAGAGAATTGGGCGATCCTTCGGGGCCTGCTCGACGATGCGAATTGCATTTCCGGAAGTGCAGATTACGTCCGAAAGTGCCTTCACGCCAGCTGAGCAGTTGATGTAGGCAATCACATAATAGTTCCGCTGGGCATGTTCTTCCAAGAAGCTTTGGAGAGCCGGGGCAGGACAGCTCTGCTCCAGAGAGCATCCAGCGTCTTTGTCAGGGAGAATCACGGTCTTGGTCGGATTCAGGATCTTTGCGGTTTCTGCCATGAAGTGAACGCCACAGAAGGCAATCACGTCGGCATCGGTTTCCTGCGCGTGATAGGCGAGACCCAGAGAGTCTCCCACAAAATCGGCGATATCCTGAATCACGCCGATCTGGTAATTGTGGGCAAGGATCACCGCATTTCGCTCGGCCTTGAGACGGAGAATCTCTTCCCGAAGGTCGAGTGCTGGAGGAGCGGTGGCCACTCCAAGAGAATCGCTGATGAGGGCGTGGAGGGCAAAGAAGAAATCGCATCCAGTTTGCAGGCGGTTCCCACAGGCTCCTGTTGGCGATTTTTAGACTTGTTCCCCGGGGCCTCTGGACGGCCCGGTAAGCGCTAGAGCTGCCGATCAGGCTGGAGCGCAGCGGGTCTTGATGATCCTCTAGGCTGCGGGCGCTTGCTCGCCAGGCTTGGGAACTTCGAGCAATGAGTCATCTGCCTTGGAGGGCGTTTCCACAATTTTTGGAGTGTTTCGCGCCTTTCCAATGGTGGAGCTTCCGACAAAAACGGCACCAGCTTCCATGGAGAGGGAATTTGCTGAAATATCCCCATTGACCTCCGCTTGGGCACAGATTTCCACCCGGTCATTAACGACGATATTTCCTTCCACTCGTCCCCGGACTGTGATCGAGCCGCAAGTGATCTCAGCCTTGATTTGGGCGGTCTCCCCGATGGTGAGGGAGCCGTCCGAAACAATCCGGCCTTCTATGGTGCCATCAACAACGAGGTCTCCCTCGAAGCGGACCTCCCCTTGTATTTCTACGTCACTGCCCAGAATATTTCTCTTACCGGGAGCGGGGGGCGCCGAAGGGCCTGTTGTGCTGCCTGTGGAAGCTTCCGGCTGAGGATGTGGAGGGATAGGGACCCCATGGGTGCCCTCTGGTGCGCTCTTGCTAATGATTTTCTCAAACACGGTAGTTCAATACCTCAGAACCTTCAAGGTATGTCAAATTTTGATGAACACGTAATTGTGAGGAAATGTGAACAAGTGGCCCGCGAGAAAAGGTCGGATCAATACGGGACGACCCTGTTATCCAGACGTTCCAAGTTGAGCGACCCCGAAATAGATTCGCTCGAGATTCCAGAACTCCAAAGAGAGTCGCTTACTCCGATTCCGGAGTTGGTTCCGGAGTTGGTTCCGGAGCAGGCTCTGGAGTTGGTTCCGGAGCGGGTTCTGGAGCGGGTTCTGGAGCTGGTTCCGGAGTTGGTTCTGGAGTTGGTTCTGGAGTTGGTTCCGGAGCGGGTTCCGGAGCGGGTTCCGGAGCGGGTTCCGGAGCAGGCTCTGGAGTTGGTTCCGGAGCAGGTTCCGGAGTTGGTTCCGGAGCAGATTCTGGAGTTGGTTCCGGAGCAGCCCCGCTTGGGGTATTCAGGCTATCGGGAGCGTCGGGAGCCAAGAGGGGGACGTTAATCTTGGGCGGCGGAGGCTTCGGGCGTGGAATGGTCACTGGTGGAACAATTCCGACAGTCTCGAGGCGGGACTCAACCATTCTCTGGGATAGGAAGCTACCGCTTAGTGATGGGTCTGAGGCTAGCTTAAGGGAGCCTCGGGCTCCTTCAATATCTCCTGATTTTTCCTGGGAAGCGCTAGCTCTCAAAAGAGCGAGTGGGGCAAGATATTTGGCTTCCGAGTTTTGCGCCAGAGAAAGGAGCAGATCATCCGCCCTCTCTTGTTCCCCCTCTTCCCTGAGAAATGAGGCAAGCGTCATTGTAGCTGCTGGTTGAGCTGGGTGAGCCGGAGTCTTCTCGATGAATTGCGCCAAAATCTGCTTGGCGTCTTCGCGCTCGCCCTCGTCCCACAGCGTCCGAGCTAATTGTAGATTAGCTGTTCCTTCAGCCGCCGTCCCCGGAAATTCCGTAATCAAGTTCCTGAAGTCGGTGGGATTTTTGGCGGCAACGAGGGCCTCTCCAGCTTCGGTTTCCCGGATATCCTCCATCCCGGAGATGACGATCATGGTTGCTGCTCCAATGACTAGAAGAGCGAGACCGATGAGTAACTTTGTCTGATGGGCCTCCATGAACCGATCGACGGCAGAGGGCCCTTGGTCGATCTCGCCAAGGGGAATGGCAGGGTCGGATCCCTCCGGCAGCCCTGGGGCGGACGGGGATTCAGTATCTTCTGGCTTTTGTTTGGCGGCCATGGTTCAGCGGAGCCGTGTCCCTATCGCGTGAGCGCCGCTGAATCAAGCCATTGTCGCGGATTTCAGAGTTGTCGGGGAGATAGACCGGGTTAGTTTGACCCCAACGATGGCTCAGATGCTATATTTCGTGGCTGGAGAGCACAGCGGCGACATCCGTGGGGCCGAGTTAATCAGGGCCCTGCAGAGAGCGCGTCCCGATTGGAGATTCAGCGGGCTGGGAGGTCCCAGAATGAGGGATCTAGCCGGATCCGGTATGAAAGACTGGGTTGAGGATGCCGCGGTTTTGGGCCTCTGGGAGGTGCTTAAGCGCTACGGGTGGTTCAAAAAGCGCTTTGAGAAAACCAAGCGCGAAATCGAAAAGCTCAGACCGGATGCAGTCGTGTTCGTTGACTATCCAGGTTTCAACATGCGGCTGGCCAAAGCTCTCTCCGAGAAAGTTCCCTCGGTGCGACGGATCTACTACATCAGTCCGCAGGTCTGGGCGTGGAATAAGGGCCGGATCAGGGGCATGGCAACGTGTCTGGACCTTATGCTTTGTTTATTTCCATTCGAGGCGGAGCTCTTCCAGCGCGCTGGACTGCCCGCAGTCTGCATGGGGCACCCCATGGTGGAGCAGTTGGAAAGGCATCGGATCAGTCAGCCACGGGAAAAGAATCTGGTTGCGCTTTTCCCCGGGAGCCGAGCGAATGAAATCTCGCGAATATTTCCACTCATGGTGAAGGTGGTTGCTGAGTTGCAGGAGCGTTTTCCTGATTGGAATTTTGAAACCGCCGCCGCTTCGGGCCCTCTGGAGAATCAAATGCGTGAGATCGTGGATACTCACGCGCAGAAACCCCTACGCCTTGTGATCAGGCAAGGGGGTAGTCATGAATTGATGCAGCGAGCGTGGTGTGGTGTGGTGACTAGTGGGACTGCGACTCTTGAGGCATCCTATTACGGGTTGCCTTATTGCCTTGTCTATAAGGTGGCGTGGCCGACCTATCTGCTGGGACGAGCCTTAATTGATATTGATTTCCTTGGCCTCGCCAACATTCTCGCTGGACGAGAGATTGTCCATGAGTTCATTCAGCATGAGGCAAACGTGGGAAACGTTTCTTCTTTCGTGGAAGCAGTGATGACCGATCCCCACCTCTGGGGAGAGATAGAAGCGGACTTGCAGGAAGTGTCCGCAGGACTTGGAAATGGAGCAGCTGCAGAGGTTGCTGCCGGGGCGGTGGTAGACCTGCTGGAACAATGTAACAATGGCGACTGAATACGGTGACGGGCTCCCCGCAGAGCCAGCAAGGCCCAATCCTGTCTGGAAGGTTGCAATGGTCGGGGTTCCGGCGTTTCTCCTGCTTTCAACCGGGGTTGCGCTGTGGATCTGGTGGAAAAAATCTCAGGATGATTCGGTTGATCCGCGGCTTGCGCTGGCCTCTGTTGCGGCGGAGGTCGAGGAGTTGGAGGACAGCGTCTACAAACTCTCC
>TARA_B100001057_G_scaffold163834_2_pt1 | contig 12258 bp, 12 predicted proteins | sample TARA_B100001057 | Tara Oceans TARA_B100001057 (sample SAMEA2621839) | marine metagenome | biome: marine biome (ENVO:00000447); feature: surface water layer (ENVO:00002042); material: "saline water (ENVO:00002010), including plankton (ENVO:xxxxxxxx)" | depth 5 m | reverse complement strand
CTCGCTCTTACCTTCATTTTGTTCTTTTATCATTTCATAAGTGAAATATTGAGCAAGCTCTAAAAATTCCATCCACGAAACCAATTTTTGTCTATCTGATTCAGGGATGCCTAATATTTCAGACAATGTAAAAATTGGTAATTGTTGAGAAACCATATGAACAAGATTACATTCACCAGTTGGCGCAATTGCGTCTAATAGTTCTGTAACTTTAGTGGACACTTTTTTTTGAAGTTCTTCTACATGGCCTGGTTTGAAAAAAGGCATATGTTCTTTTCTCAATCCTAGATGCATTTCGCCATCGAGATTAAGCATATGATCAATAGTTGATTTAAATAATTTTGGGTGTCTATTCTCCTCATTACCCAATGTTAAAAGGTTACCAGAGGAATACTGAGATGAAAAAATCTTCGGATTCATGGAAACAAACTTTATGTCTTCATATTTTGTTAAAACCCAATACCCAGGCTCAGGATCAGTTGGAAGAGGCTTATGAAAATAAATAGGCGCTCTTTCTCTAAGTTCTTTATAAAATTCGAAAGGATGGCCCTTTGTAAATAATTCTAGATCATTTAAAGATTTATCAGATTGATAATTGAATTTATATTTGTGGATTGGATCATTAATTTTATGATTTGTTATTTCATCAGAAAGAACGTAACCATCTGAACTATTATTCGCCACCACCTCCGGCGCCTCCATCTCCGCCACCCATAACTGTTGCCTGCCCTGGATCACCCTGATAATGGGTTAATGATATTGATGAGAGGAAATGAGTTCCATTTCCCAATGATGATGTTATCTCTTTTAAGTTGATTTTTTCTCTTAACTCATCATATGGAGAAACTGTACCATTGTCTTTATTTACAATAAGAGAGTCTTTATTTGAAATTAACACCACGTTTTCAGAAATAATAATTAAATAATATGATTTAAACATTGGTTTATTAAATTTACTTTTAAACAATATTTTTCCTGTTTCTAAACATAATTTAGTTATTTCTTTCGATGAAGACATAAAATATGCCTCATCATTTAATATGTGAGGAAAGAACGGATGTCCAATAGCATATAGATCTTTAGCAAGATGAGACCATAATAATTTGCCTGATTTTTCTCTAACACAATGTATCATTCCTTTGCCAGTCCACTTACTTGAAAATATTAGGATGTATTCTTTATATTGACTGATAACTGATGGAGTGAATTTATCTCCAATATTGACAACCCATTTTGCTTTATTTTCTGTTAAGTCATATTTGGCTACAGATCCTTTTTTGCCAAATATTGCAACTTTGTTCATTGTCACCCCTCAACTACGACAATGTTCCTAACAACAACTTCCTTGACATCATCCCCCATAATTTTTAGAGCTTTTTGGTAGTCTTCGTTATCATAATAGCTAAGAGCTTTTTCAATAGAATCAAATTCAAGAACAGCACTAAACACCATTTCGTCGCCTTCTAACACCTTTTTAACTGGTCCTCCAATTATCAATTTATAGTCACCCCTTTCGACAAGTGGAGCAGTCGCTTCAAAATATTCATTAAACAATTTTTCATTGTGAATACCACTTACTTGAGATATCCAATAACCTTTATTCATAGAATTTCCCCCAGATATATTAATCAAATAGATTATCAAGAAACATTGACATAAACAATGTTAATGACAATTTGTAATGATTGATTTGGTAGGGATGGAGGGAGTCGAACCCCCACGCCTTGCGGCACTTGGTTCTAAGCCAAGCGTGTCTACCAGTTCCACCACATCCCCGAATGTTGCATTATATATAGTTCTTGTATTTAAGTGGAGAAATTCTTAATTAAAGATCATATGAGATTTGATTTCTTCTCTTTTTTTGGACAACATAAAGAGCTAAATAAAGCAAAATTCCTATGCCTAATGTTATAAGAGCATAATTGGTAATACCATCAAATAACAAACTAATAATTCTAGCGATAAGCATACAGCCCCATATGTAAAGGAGCACACTTCCAATTTGAACCTTCGATGAGGAGTAAACAAACCGAATAGTTAAATAGCCACATGCAACAAAGAAACCTGCATATGTTCTGATCATTGTTGCTAATGCAACTGAACTAGCATCAACCTTAATTGGCAAAAATATATTATTAATATCTGGAGATAAAATAGTCAAACAACCTGTTATAACCATTAAAGCTCCTAAAAGAACCAGAATTGCTTTTGATATAAATGAAATCATAAAATCCCTAACATATACAAGGCGAGCACAAATGAAAGCACTCCAAGACCCATCCATATGTACATCTCTTTATAATTGTTAAATTTATACGAATTAATTGCAAGAAAACAACAAAATATTGGAGCAACAACTAAAACACCATAGCCTATTAAAATTGCAAGTGGTATGAATGCAAGGAATAAAAATACCTGCAAAAAGAGCCTATTCATACCATTATGAGACTATTATTTGTAATTTTTGTCAATTTTCTATTTTTTCAGGCTGTTGATTTATTTGAATATTTGTAAGTTCTGTTTGAATTTCTAACATTGTCTGATTGAGCTGAGCTCTATAATTATTTAGAGCTTGCATTGAATCATCAAGCAGCATAAGTTGTGTATTTATTGAATTCATTTCTGATCTAATAGACACATTGTCAGGCAAAGACGCTGAAATATCAGAAATTTTAGTTATATTTTCTCTAATTATCTTTTTAGATTCTAAAATTTTTTTATTATTTTCAACTAATTCTTTTTCCAAGTTTTCAATAACATTATTTATATCATCTATTTGTTTTGTAATTTTTTGAATATTAACTTTGTTTCTTTTGTTGCTTAAATCCCAAAGTTTCCTGATCTCTTTATCATGTAACTGAATTGAGGATGTAATATCTGTCATAGAATCATTATTCGTTTCATCAAACATGCTAATTTGTTCTTCAATCAAAGATAATCTCTCGTCAACTAATGTCATAGAGGATTTATTTTGGTCATCTGCAAATTTTTGCCACACACCAAGAAGCAAAATACTCATAAATGCTAAAACATAAATTAAACCAATAAATAAGCCTCCTCTATCAGATTTGCTTAAGTATTTTGGTGCTTTTTTTTCAATTTTTATTTTATCACTCATTGATCATTAAAATTAAGCTACATTTAGCATATAATATTTATTTATTTTACCTTAACTATAGACTTAAAATGAATTTAGATTTTTCGGATGATCAAAAACTACTGAAAGAAGAAGCAAGAAAATTTCTTGAAAAAGAAGGCTCTCTCTCAAGAAATAGATCTGTTCTTGAAACAGATAATTTGGTTGATCTCGATCTATGGAAGAAAATTGTCGAACTTGGATGGACAGGAATAAGAATACCAGAAGAATATAACGGTCTTGGTTTAGGGCATCTTGAGCTTTGTGTAATTGCTGAGGAATTAGGAAGATATTTAGCGCCTGTACCTTTTTCATCATCGGTATATTTGTTTACTGAAGCAATAATCAATTATGCAAGTGATGAAATTAAAAAAGATATTCTTCCAAAACTTATATCAGGTGAAGTTATAGGCACGCTTGCTGTAACTGAAGCTTTAAGTGCACCAACAGAGAAAAATATTTCCGTTAGTTCAAGTGATATGAAAATCAATGGTATCAAAATTGCAGTACCAGATGCAGGTATTGCAACTCATGCAATTGTTGTTGCCAAATCCTCTAATGGTATATCACTTCAATTAGTAGATTTATCTCAAGATAGCGTAAAAGTTGAGCATCAAGAAAATATTGATGAAAGCAGAGGTCATTTTTCAATTACCCTAAATAATGCTGATTCTTTATTGATAGGAGATGATACAAATGGTTGGGAATTATATGAATTTCTGATAAATCAAGCTGCAGTTTTATTTAGTTATGAACAGATAGGTGGATCGCAGGCTGCATTAGATATGGCCGTTAATTATTCAAAGGAAAGATACGCATTTGGAAGACAAATTGGATCATATCAAGCAATCAAACATAAGCTTGCAGACATGTATATTGCTCTTACCCTAGCTAAATCAAACTGTTATTATGCTGCATGGTCATTGTCAACAAATTCGTCTGATCTTCCATCAGCATCAGCAACAGCCAGAGTAAGTGCTACTAAGGCATATCAATTATGTTCAAAAGAAAATATTCAAACTCATGGAGGCAATGGGTTTACATGGGAATATGACTGTCATATGTTTTACAGAAGATCAAAATTGCTATCCCTAAATATAGGCTCTATAAGTAATTGGAGAGAAAAACTAGTGACCAGTTTAGAACAATCAAATATTAATTAGGAAAAAATATGGATTTTAACGACACAAAAGAACAAGCCGAATTTAGAAAAACTTGTAAAGACTGGCTTGAAAAAAACGCCGAGTATAAAGATGGTTCTTCTCGTGGTGATAGTTTCTCAAACAAGGATCTTTTGAAAAATGCTAAAGAATGGCAGAAAAAAAAATATGATGCTGGTTGGGCAATGTTACATTGGCCAAAAGAATATGGTGGTATAAATGCCTCATCAATGGAAAGAATTATTTGGGCAAACGAAGAGGCCAAATTTAATGTTCCAAGAGGTATTTTTGAAATAGGATTAGGTATGTGTGGTCCTGTAATGATGGAATATGCAACAGAAGAACAAAAAGAAAGATATTTGCCACCAATGGCTTCTGGTAAAGAAATATGGTGTCAATTATTCTCTGAACCATCTGCTGGATCTGATGTTGCAGGGTTGAGAAGCAAAGCTGTAAAAGATGGGGATAAATGGATAATAAATGGTCAAAAGGTATGGACATCAGGTGCTCATTTTTCTGATTATGGAATTTTGGTTGTACGTCATGATCCAGACCTAGAAAAGCATAAGGGTATGACATTTTTCTTTGTTGATATGAAAAGTCCAGGAATCGAAGTAAAACCGATCAAGCAAATAACTGGTGGTTCAAGTTTTAATGAGGTTTATTTCACTGATGTTGAAATATCAGACTCGCAAAGGCTTGGTGAAATCGGAGATGGTTGGAAGGTTGCTATTACTACACTTATGAATGAGAGACTTGCAGTAGGAGATGCGGATGGAGCTGATGTAGAGGATGCTTTTAAATGGGCTAAAAATCAAGACAGCAATGGTGAACCATTACTCAACAATCAGGCCGCAAGAGAGTCAATTGCTGACTGGTATTGTGAAGCAAAAGGATTAAAAAATACAAAGCTAAGAACTATGTCTGCGCTATCACGAGGAGATACGCCAGGACCAGAGGCTTCTATCACTAAAATTGTTAGTGCTGGTAAGCTTCAGGATATAGGTAACTTTGGTATTGATTCATTAGATATGGCTGGCATGTTAAAAATTGATAATCAAGATATAAAAAGTTTTCAAAATGCCTGGCTTGGTGCTCCTGGATTGAGGATAGCTGGAGGAACTGACGAAATTTTGAGAAATATTATTGCTGAGAGAGTTCTTGGTTTACCTCAAGATCCAAGAGCGGATAAAGGTGTGCCTTTTAAAGATATACCCTCAGGTAATAATTAAACTATCTAAATTTATTTAAAAACTGTAGGAATTTTGTATTACCTTTATCCACAGATAAAGTTCCTGAAGCTATAGCTGTAACTGGGCTTTTCATTCCGGTGAGAACTCTTTTGAACTCAATTTCACTAGTTTGCACAACTAAATCACAATCTTCTGTAATATCATCGCCTACCACTGCAACATCATTTCGTAAATGTATACTCTTAGTTAATCCTGAATCAAAATTAAAACAAACCTTAAATGAGGAACCATCATGATTGAATGGATTAAACCTGACAGAAAGTACACTAAACAATGTATTTGTAGAAATTTGAGATAATAACCCCTCATTGATATTAAGAACATTTGGCTTTTTAAATCCATCCTCTAACTCTAGTGCTGATGTTAAAAAATAATTTCTTTTATTGGGATTAGAGGATCTAGAGCCAATAAATATCAAGGCTTCTTGTCTATATTTTTTTACTTCCTCATTAAAAAAGTCTAATGCTATAAGATAATCACTTAATTCTAGTGCCCACTGCATATCTTCATTTTCTACTGCTTTTTTAAGCTTTTTAACTAAAATATCATTACCACCTGCAAGTTTGGATATTCTAATTGCCTTTTCTTTTCTTGAAAGTGGATCAAGTTCAGCTGGATTGCCATTAAACCAACCTAAATATCCATTGAATATGCTTTTTACTGACCATCGAATAGTTCCATAAAATTCATTTAAATATGGTGAACTAGAAATAGTTTCGGGCAATTTAATCATTTCAACTATTTGATCAGGGTAATAACCCTCATTCATTAATCTTATTGTTTGATCATGAATATACTGAATAGCATCTCTATATGTTGTGAAAATACTCTTAATTTGAGCTTTACCTTCAATGGGTAATGTATGACTGGGAAATAAATATTCAGGTTCAAATGATTTCATTTTATCTATGCTATCTACCCATCCAATAACATCTCTATGTGTAGTTCCTCTTATAGTGTAAAGATTTGGAAAAGTTTTATATATATTATCTCCGGGCATGAGTGATTTGTGATTTGGCAGCCATACAAAAATTTGATCATTTGTTTCTCCAGGAGCATGAAACATTTCAATTTCAATTCCTGCAATATTAATAGTTAATTCATCACTAAATGTAAGATCAGGTTTTAAATAACCGCCAGGAGACTTTGAAACACTTAGCCTGGGACCAATTCCAACATTAATTAAATCTTCATTTGATAAAAAAGTACCAAACATACGCGAGCTTCTTTCTGTAATGATTGGATTTAATATACCCATTATTCTTTGGACATAATAATCAGTTTCCTCATGGGCAATTACTTTTGGTTTTTCAGATTGAGTGGTCAGGTAATATGCAGCTCCAAATGTATGATCACCATGATTATGCGTATATATTATTGCTTTTATGGGATTAGAGTTTTCTTTTTTAAATAGAGAATATATCTGTTCAGCTTCAAATGTACTGTCTGATGCGTCTATAATAATATTTCCTCCCTCACCTTCAACCATAATTGAATTTGCAATACCAAATCCAATTGCAAAATGTATTTTTCCACCTGGAGTGTCATATGTGATTAATTTTTTTTGGAATTCTTCTGAGTGATTGATAAGGTCCTCAACTTGTGAGTTTTTTGGAATATCGATGTAAGCGTTATTTTTATCAGAACATGAAATTAATATTAAAATTAATGGAAGAAATATAGATGTATTTCGCACTTTATACTTTATAAAAAGCTCAACATTATTTCATCTACTAGAATATTTGAAGCATCATCATAAGAAATAGATCTATTAGATCCATCTCTCCAAACGGTCACAACTGTCCATACCGTCTTATCAAGCTCTAGATCCTTTAAATTTACTCTTAATATATTCTGAGTGACGGTATAAACATCATCTCTGTACATATAATCATAATAATATCTTGAGTAATGATGATTTAGAGGATTGGATTCAACTTTGTCTTTAGTTGTTAAATTAATATTAAAAACTAATTTAGAATTTTTATTAAAATTAAGTCCAGACTCTTCCACTGCATTCTTTAAACTATCTTGAAATTTTTCTAGAACTATTGGATTAACCTCAGCGCTGATATTTGAAGTATTTATCTTTATGGCAAAATCGTTATAATTACTTAAGTTGAAAGCTTCAACAGAATCAATTTTTATGTTTGAATTTGTTGTAGAGCATCCAATTAATATTACCAAACTTAAAAGAGTTGTTATTTTTTTCATAGTTTATATTTGTTTAAAAATTTATGTTTAATTTAGAAGATCAAAAATATATTAAATTATTAGACCTTAATGCACAAATATATACTGAATCTGATTTCAATTGCAAACATATTCACTTAGATTCTAAAAGTAATGAAAAGGTCTTTATGGTAGCCTTTAGAACAATACCGGAGGATTCAACTGGTGTTGCGCATATATTAGAGCATACTGCTCTATGCGGTTCGAAAAAGTATCCTGTGAGAGATCCTTTTTTTATGATGATTAGACGATCACTGAATACTTTTATGAATGCATTTACCTCTAGCGATTGGACAGCTTATCCTTTTGCAACACAAAATGATAAGGATTTTCACAATTTGCTAAGTGTTTACTTGGATTCATCATTTTTCCCAAATTTAGATAAGCTCGATTTTTTACAAGAGGGTCATAGACTTGAATACTCAGAAAATAATAATCCAGATAGCGCGCTTGAAATTAAAGGTGTTGTTTACAATGAAATGAAGGGAGCTATGAGCTCTGTAACAAGTCAGTTATGGCATGGAATGTCTAAGCACTTATATTCATCATCTACTTATAAACATAATAGTGGAGGAAATCCTGAGGAAATAATTGATCTTACTCATGACTATTTAGTTGATTTTCATAAAAAACATTATCATCCTTCAAACGCCACTTTTTTTACTTTTGGCAATATTGATCCAGAAGAGATTCAAGAATATATAAATGAAAATGTTCTAAATAGTTTTAAACCATCTGAAAATAATATTTTTGTAGAAAATGAAAAAAGAATAGCCAATCCTAAAACAATCTCAGAATTCTATAATCCTCAACCAAATGATCAAAAGAATCATCATGTGGTTCTTAGTTGGCTCTTAGGAGAAAGTCATAATCCAGTTGAATTACTTGAGTCATATTTGATATCTAATATTTTGCTTGATAACTCTGCATCTCCTTTAAGAAAAGCTCTTGAAAATACAGATCTTGGTAAATCTTTATCACCTTTAACTGGATTAGAAACTGATCATAAAGAACTTGTTTTTGCGGCAGGACTAGAGGGAGTTGATGCCAATAAACAAAAAGATGTTGAGATGTTAATAATGAATTGCTTAAATGATGTCGTTGATAGTGGCATAAGCAGTGATGTGATAGATTCTTCCTTACACCAATTGGAAATAAGACAAAAAGAAATTACCGGATCTGGTATGCCCTATGGACTTCAAATAATGTTAAATTGTCTTCCGGCATGTATTCATAATGATGATCCATTGAAAGTTTTAGATTTGGAATCTTCTTTTTCAGTTATAAGAGAAAATATTAAAAAAAAGAACTATCTTGAAAATCTCATAAAAGAAAAAATTATTGATAATAATCATAGAGTTAACTATGAACTAGTACCAGATCCAAAATTTAACAAGAAAAGTGAAGAAAAAATTCAAGACAAAGTTTTAAATAACTCAAAAAATTTATCTGACAAAGATAAAGAAATAATAATAAAACTCTCTAGGGATCTTCAGCAGAGACAAGAGCATGTTGACGATCCAGAAATCTTACCAAAAGTAACTATTAAGGATATTCCTGGTTTAAGAGACTATCCAAAAGCAAAATCAAAGAACTACAAAAATACAAATAATCTTTACTATGAAACAGGTACAAATGGCATAACTTACCACTCAATGATTTTTCCATGCAAAAATCTTTCAAAAGAAGAATTTAAATTAACTTCTCTTTTCACAAATACTTTAACTGATATAGGTATTGGAGATAAAAGCTATGAAGAAGTTCAAAAAATCCAATCTTCAATTACAGGAGGTATTTCAGCAAATTTCATGCTGCTACCCTCTGTAAATGCAGGTCAGCATGAATTAGCATTGAAGATAACCTCTAAATCATTAGAAAAAAATGAGCAAAAAATGCAGGATCTCATTCGACAAACCTGCAAAAATCCTGATTTCAGCAACAAAGAAAGAATTCTTGATATCCTCAACTTTACTGTATCGGCAAACGACAGATCTCTCATACAAAATGGTCATGTCCTTGCAATGAGTAATGCTGCAAGCCAAATAAATAATATTGCTGCTACTAATGATATTGCATCAGGTTTATCATTTATTTCTAACACAAAAAAAATATTAAGCTCAATAGATCAAAAAGGTAATTTAGAAAAATATATTAAAGCTCTTAAATCAATCAAGGATAAAATTTCTTCAGATCCGACTCATAGCTTTACCGCCTCTTCAAAAGAATTAGATTCAAGCGATTTAATTTTTGATTTCAAAAATAATAATTTGCTAAATCAAGTGCAAGATTATTTCTCACCACAAAATTTATCAATTGGTTGGATAACTGGTGCTCAGGTTTGTTATTGTGCAGAGGCATTTCCAACAGTTGATGTGTTTCATGAAGATGCTGCTGCTTTAACTGTTCTGGGTGCAGTTTTAAGAAATGGTTATCTTCACTCTGCTATTCGTGAAAGAGGTGGTGCTTACGGTGCAGGTGCTATGCAAGATTCAAGTAATAAAGTATTCAAATTCTTTTCATATAGAGATCCTAGATGTACTGACACCTTTACAGATTTTTATAATTCTAGAGAGTGGTCTCTTAAAAATATTACACAAGCACAACTAGAAGAAGGTATCCTTGGTGTAGTTTCTAGTATTGATAAACCTCTATCTCCTTTTGGTGAAGCTATGAGTGATTTTGGTTGCAATATTGAAAATAGAACTCAAGAAAGTAGATTAAAATTTAGATCAAATGTAAAAGAATGCACATTAAATCAGCTTGTTGATGTTTCAAGAAAATATTTATTTAATGATTCAAAGAAATCTTTAATTGCTGGTGAATCATTTGAAAACGAAATAAAGGATCTTGGCTTAAAAGTTAAAACAATCTAATCAAAAAAACAAAAATCTTTTCTTTTTTAGCTCTTCTGCGCAGCCCCAATATTGTTGTTGGTATTTAGTTGATCGGCCCTGAACTCTGTCAGCAACCTTTATAAGCCATTGTTTTTTTCTATAAGTCTTTTTCTTAAAGCCATTATATCCCTCATGGTATGCAAGGTATAAAGATCGAGCGTCCGTTTTTTCAAATCCTTGATAGTAGCCTTTGCTAGCATACCAACCAATGAAATCAGCTGAATCAACAAAGTCCTTTCTGCTTGCTCTTGAGTTACCAGTTTCATCTTTATAATCCTCCCAAGTATTTTTTAGTGCCTGAGAATATCCAACTGCAGTTGATGGTCTGAACCATGGAATAAACCCAAAAATTTTATCTCTTTCTGGTCTTGCGTCTGACTTAAAACTAGATTCCTGATAAACAAAGGACATTAATACATATGGAGGTATTTTCCATCTTTTTTCACTTCTAATAGCTGCCTTGTACCAACTTTTTTTTTCTTTAAAGATTAGACATATGTTATCTGGATTTTCAGGCGGTCTAACAACACATGAATGAAGAAATACAAAACAAATTAAAAGGCTAAGAATTTTTTTTGGAATCATTTATAAAATCTTCATAATCATCTTCAGTTAACACCTTTATACCTAAATCAATAGCTTTATTCAATTTAGATCCAGGATTTTCTCCTACAATTAAATAATTAGTTTTTTTTGAAATGCTTGAGTTGACTTTACCTCCAAGATTTATTAATTTTTCTTTAATCTCATCTCTTGATATGTTTAGTAATTTGCCCGTAATTACAAACTGAGTTCCTAAAAATGGCATATTAGCCTTTGAAACATTTTTCATTTTTTTAATTCTTAAGAAAGTAATAAGTTTATTTACATATTCTTTATTTGAATCATTATTAAAATAGTTAATTATATTTGTAGAAACTTTTGGTCCCAAGTCATCTATATCTATAAATTCCATGTACGAGGCATTAATTATTTTATTAATATCTCTAAATTCATTGGCAATACTTCTTGAGGTTGCCTCTCCAACATCTGAAATACCTAGTGCATATATCACTCTATTTAGATCGATATCTCTTGATTTTTCGATAGAATCGATAAGATTTGAAATAGATTTTTTACCAAAACCTTCTAAGTCTTCAAGTTCTGATTTATGTTTTTCTAGTAAAAAAATTTCAGCTGGGGTTGATATAAATCCTTTATCAATAAAGGTTTTTATAATTTCTTGACCAAGTCCTTCAATGTCAAAAGCTTTTCTAGAAACAAAATGGATTATGCTACCTTTTAACATTTCTGGACATGTATTTTGTGAACTACATTTGATAAAAGCAGCTCTACTCTTAACTTCACTTAAACGAATACTTTTAATTTCTGAATTATTTAGGTAATTATCAGCTTCGATTTTACTTGAGAAAATTTTAATTCTCTTATTGCTCGAATCTAATATTTCCCAATCAGACTGGTTTTCTTGGACTATATTTGAGTCACAAGAAGGACATTTTGTTGGAATAATTATTTTTTCCGTGTTCTTAGGCCTTTTCTGACTGATCACTTTAATAATTTGTGGAATGACATCACCTGCTCTT
>TARA_B100001057_G_scaffold204715_1_pt1 | contig 12261 bp, 12 predicted proteins | sample TARA_B100001057 | Tara Oceans TARA_B100001057 (sample SAMEA2621839) | marine metagenome | biome: marine biome (ENVO:00000447); feature: surface water layer (ENVO:00002042); material: "saline water (ENVO:00002010), including plankton (ENVO:xxxxxxxx)" | depth 5 m | reverse complement strand
CTCACCTGATGGATCTAAAATTGTAATGTCATATACTGATCCTGAAATTGGTAATTCTGAAATCTATATCCTAGATCTTAATACAAGAGTTTCAACACAAGTATCAAATAATTCAGCCATTGATGTTTCAGCAAGCTTTTCTCCTAATGGAAAGCAAATCGTTTTCAATTCAGATAGGAGTGGTAGAAGGCATCTTTATGTTACTGACTTAAAGGGAAAAAACGTTAAGAGAATTAGTAGAGAAAGAGGTAGTTATTATACACCTGTATGGTCACCAAGAGGTGACATGATTGCTTTTACTAAACAAGAAGGTGGACAATTTTTTATCGGGGTAATGGAAATTGACGGCTCAAATGAAAGAATGATAGCCAAATCATTCCATGTTGAAGGCCCAACTTGGGCACCAAATGGTAGATTTTTGATGTATTTTAAAGAAGAGAGAACTGCTGAGGATGGATCTGGTGGTGAATCCAGTCTTTATTCAATAGATCTAACTGGTTATAATGAGAGAAAAGTTATTACCCCATTAGGTGGATCTGACCCAGCCTGGTCACCGTTGATGCATTAATTTTAATAATTATTAAAAAAATATATGAAATGTGTTTAAAAATGATATGAGAATGTTAAGAATTTTTATTAGTTAGCAAAGTGTTAAGGGAGCGAGTTTAATATGTTTTATAAGTTTTTAATTTCAGCAATTTTAGTTTTATTTGTTGCCGCTTGTGCAACTAAACCTAAAGACTCAGCAGACTCAAGTGGTTCTGGAGGAACAGGTTCAGATAGTTCTGTCTCAAGTGGAGATGGAACGATAACTGAAACACCAGGAAGTGGTGTAATTTCAGGTTCACAAGAAGATTTAATAGTAAATGTTGGTGATAGAGTTTTTTTTGGATATGATAGATCAGATTTAGATTCTGATGCTTTAGAATTATTGCAAGATCAAGTAGCCTGGCTTAAACAAAATAGCAATGTTTCTGTAACTATTGAAGGTCATTGTGATGAGAGAGGAACACGAGAATATAACTTAGCTCTAGGTGAAAAAAGAGCACAATCTGTTAAAAATTACTTAATAGGCTTGGGTATTAATCCTGATCGTGTATCTACAATTAGTTATGGTAAAGAAAGACCTGCAGTTGTAGGTTCAAATGATGGGGCATGGGCTCAAAACAGAAGATCTGTTACAATAGTAAATTAGTTTATATCTTTAACACTTTGGCGCTATTTTTATAGCGCCTTAATTTTATCTAATTTTTAAATTAAAATAAATTAATGTTTAGAATATTAATATGTTTATTTTTTATATCATTTAATGTTTATTCAAATGAAAACTTACTAACAATTCAACAACAAATAGAGAGACTGCAAAGAGAAGTTTCAGACTTGTCTAAAACTGTTTTCTCACAAAATGGTGACTCATCTTCAAATGATAGTAATGATTTAGTAATCAATTTGTCTGCTATAGATATGCGAATATATGATTTAGAAAAAGATGTAAAAAATCTTACAGGAAATCTTGAGGACATATACTTTCAAATAGAAGATGTATTATTAACCATAAATAATCTTGAAAAGTTGATTGTATCGATTGAGAGTAAAACTTTAGACACGAATAATAATACTCTGAATATTGAAGTAAATGAAAACTCTGGAAAAATAAAAAATAATGAAGAAAATTCGTTGGGGTCTCTAAAAATTACCTCTCAAAACGATAACAATACACCAAATAATAATCAATCATCTGATTTATTAAAAGAAGAAAATAACCCAGTTAAATTGTCACCAGAAAAACAATTTCAATTAGCATTTGATAATATAAGAAAAAAGAATTGGAATGAAGCTAAAGATTTATTCTTAAAATTTATAGATAGCAATTCAGATAATCAATTATCAGGATCAGCTCACTATTGGCTTGGTGAATTATATTTATTAGAAAAGAAATACAGAGATGCAGCTCTTGTATTTGCTGAAGGATATCAAAAATTTCCTAAAAGTATAAAAGCACCAGACATGTTATTTAAATTATCAGAAGCATTGTATGAAGTTGATAAAGTAAATGAGTCTTGTAAAACTCTTGATAAATTTATTTTAGATTTTCCAGAAAATAAATTTATAAAAAATGCAAAGATACAAATGCAAAATTATGGTTGCCTATCAACCAATTAATGAAATTAGAAATTGAAAATTTTATAAAATATCTAAATAATCATTTTATTTTTGAGAAAAACCCAAGTGTTGCAGTTGCTGTTTCTGGAGGACCAGACAGTATTGCATTATCATTATTGCTAAATGAGTGGAGTATTTTGGTAGATGGAAAAGTCATATCATTAATAGTCGATCATAACTTAAGGAATGAGTCATCTTCAGAAGCAAAGTTTGTTTCAAGCTTTTTAAAAGAAAAAAAAATTAATAATAAAATTCTTAAAGTAAAAAAAAATAAAATTTCAAAAAAAAATATGAAAGAAGCAAGGATTAATAGATACGATTTACTAACTGATTATTGTAAAAAGAAAAATATACTATATTTATTTGTCGGCCATCATAAAAATGACAAATTAGAAACTTTTCTAAATAGAAAAATATCCGGAAGTGATTTTGATGGGTTACAAGAGATAAAGCAAATAACACTTAAAAATCAAATATGTATTGTTCGGCCTTTACTTAATTTTTCAAAAAAAGAAATTATAAAATTTAATAATATTAATAGGACAAAATTTGTAGAAGATCCATCAAATCAAAATTTGAATTATACCAGACCTATTATTAGGAAGTTTTTAGAGAATTCAAGTTTGCATATTAAAAAAAAAATAAAAAAAGATTTTAAATTAATACAAGATAATTCAAAACTATATAATCAAATGATTTCACAGGAATTAATAAAAATTATTATTGAAGCAAAAAAAAATTTTATTAAAACTGACTATAAAAACTTTATTAATTTAGATGTTATAATTTTAGAAAATATTATAAAAAAAATATTTTATTATTTTAATAGCAAGGATTTTTTTTTAAAATCAAAAAAAATTCAAATATTAATTAAAAACTTAAATAATAGAAATTTTAAAATATTTAATCTCAAGAGTATGATTGTAAAAAAAGATAATAATTATCTTATTTTTTCAAAAAAAAACCTATAATATCTTAATAAACTATTGTGTTTTTTTAATAAATTCCTATGTAATACAAATAGAATGCGAAATCTTAGTAAAAATGTAATACTTTGGATCATAATTGGTCTTTTGTTAATAGTTCTTTTTAACCTTTTCCAAGGTTCAAACACTTCAAAAAATAGCTCTAAAATATCATTTTCTGATTTTTTGTCCGCTACTGAAAGTGGAACTGTTTCTGAGGTTAATATAAGTGGAAACAACGTAACTGGTTTTTTAAATGACGGTAGATCTTTTAGTACATATGCACCCAACTACCCAAATCTTGTTGATAAACTAAACGAATTTGGAGTCAAAATTTCAGCTGAACCCGCAGATAGGTCAATGCACCCATTATTAAGCGTTCTATTATCATGGTTTCCAATGTTACTTTTAATTGGTGTTTGGATATTTTTCATGCGTCAAATGCAAGGTGGTGGTGGAAAGGCAATGGGTTTCGGTAAATCAAAAGCTAAACTTTTAAGTGAAGCAGTTGGAAAAGTCACTTTTGAAGATGTAGCAGGAATAGATGAAGCTAAACAAGAGTTAGAAGAAGTAGTGGAGTTTTTAAAAGATCCGCAAAAATTTTCCCGTCTTGGTGGTAAGATTCCAAGAGGTGCACTTTTAGTTGGCCCCCCAGGTACTGGTAAGACTTTGTTAGCTAGGGCTATTGCTGGTGAGGCTAATGTTCCTTTCTTCTCTATATCAGGCTCAGATTTTGTTGAGATGTTTGTGGGAGTTGGAGCAAGTAGAGTAAGAGATATGTTCGATCAAGGTAAAAAGAACGCTCCATGTATAATCTTTATTGATGAAATAGATGCTGTAGGTCGTCATAGGGGTGCTGGTCTTGGAGGTGGAAATGATGAAAGAGAACAAACACTTAACCAACTTCTTGTTGAGATGGACGGCTTCGAAGCTAATGCCGGAGTTATTATAGTCGCAGCTACTAACCGACCAGATGTTTTAGACCCAGCCTTATTAAGGCCAGGAAGGTTTGATAGACAAGTTACAGTTTCTAACCCGGACATATTGGGTCGTGATAAAATTTTAAAAGTTCATATAAAAAAAATAAAAGTTTCACCTAAATTTGACTCAAGAGTAATAGCTAGAGGAACTCCAGGTTTCTCGGGAGCTGATTTGGCAAATTTGGTAAATGAAGCAGCGCTTATGGCAGCAAGAAAAAATAAAAGAATGGTTACCCTTGAAGATTTTGAATATGCAAAAGATAAAGTAATGCTTGGTGCAGAGAGACGATCAATGGTTATGACACAACAAGATAAAGAAATAACCGCATATCATGAAGCAGGTCATGCACTTGCAAATATTCACTCTAAAGAAGCCGAGCCTATATATAAGAGTTCGATTATACCTACTGGAAGAGCTCTAGGTTATGTTATGTCCTTACCAGAAAAAGATAAAGTTCATCAAAGAAAAGATGAACTAGAAGCAAGATTGGTTACAATGGTTGCAGCTAGAATTTCAGAAGAAATTATTTTTGGTAAAGACAAAGTTGCGACTGGAGCAGTGGGTGACATACAACAGGCAACAGATTTAGCTAGAAAAATGATAACTGAGTTTGGCTTTAGTGAAAAATTAGGTTTTATAAGATATTCTAGTAATCAAGAGGAAGTTTTTTTGGGACATTCAGTTGCCCAATCCAAGAACGTTTCTGACGATACAGCTAAAGTAATCGACTCTGAAGTTAAAAGACTCATAGAAGATGCAAAGACAAAAGCTAAAAAAATATTAACAGATAATATTGATCAACTTCATATAATTGCTAAAGGTCTTCTAGAGTATGAAACTCTTACAGGTGATGAAATCAAAGATTTATTAAATGGTATTAAGCCTTCTAGAGATGAATTTGATGGTGATATTGACAAACCTTCTAAAACTTCTCCATCAGTCCCTAAAACTGGTGGTTCAGCCACTGCTCCAGCAAACTAATTTTTAAAATACTTCACATTATTTATTTTTTTGAATAAAAGGGCTAAATGTCTAAAATATTTGGCACTGATGGAATTAGGTGCCTAGTCAATGAGGAACCCCTTACTGCTGAAACATGTCTTAAAATTTCAAAGTCTGTTGCATTTATTTTAAAAAAGAAAAATAAGCTAATAAGCAGAGTTGTTATTTGTAAAGACACAAGATTATCTGGATACCTATATGAACCTCTTGTAACAGCTGGATTCATTTCAATGGGTATGGACGTAATATTAGTAGGGCCTCTTCCAACACCAGCAGTCCCATTAATGATAAAAACTCTAAGAGCAGGTATTGGTGTTATGATAACAGCATCTCACAACACATATGAGTATAATGGTCTAAAATTCTTTGATCAAGATGGAAATAAATTAGATAGAAGAATTGAGGAACAAGTTGAAAGTATAGTTTCAAATAAGAATTTATATAAAAAAATAACAAATAAGTCATTTATATCTGGTAAAGCAAAAAGATTAGAGGATGCCTCTGGAAGATATTCAGAATATTTAAAAAGCACACTCTCAACAAACTTGATTAAAAAGAAATTAAAAATTATTCTCGATTGTGGAAATGGTGCGACATATAATATTGCTCCAAATTTATTTTGGGAATTAGGTCATGAAGTTAAAACAATAAATGCTAATCCAAATGGTAAAAATATTAATAAAAATTGTGGAGCAGTAGACACAAAACAACTATCAAATATAATTTTAAAAGAAAAAGCCAATATTGGTTTCGCTTTTGATGGAGATGGAGATAGAATAATTGTCATTGATGAAAATGGTAAAGAAATTGATGGGGATAAAATTATTGCATTATTTTCGAAAAATTTAATAAAACCCAAAAATAAAATAAATCAAATTGATGTAGTAATTACTGTAATGTCAAATATGGCATTAGAAGAATATCTATCAAATAAATTAAAACTTAAAGTTAAAAGAACTGAAGTTGGAGATATAAATGTGATAAATTGTATGAAAAAACATAAATCATTATTGGGGGGAGAGCAGTCAGGTCATATAATTCTTTCAAGTAACTCAAATACTGGAGATGGAATTTTAGCTGCATTAAAAATAACACAAATTATGATATCTAATAAATTAAAAGCAAGTAAAGTTTTTAATTTATATAAAGACTATCATCAAGAAAAATTGAATTTAAAATATTTAAATAATAATAAGAATCTAAAACGAACAATTATTAACTTAAATAAAAATAAATTATTTAATAATAATAAAATAAGATCATTAATTAGGTTTTCTGGAACTGAACCATTAGTAAGAATTCTAGTTGAGGGTAAAGATCCTAAATTGGTAAAACAGAATATATCTAAAATTGAAAATATATTAAGGCCACACCTTGATAAGTAAGTTTCTTCTTCCTCCAGGTTTTAAAGATAGCTTAAGTTTTGACACTTTTGTTGAGCATCAATATAAAAACTTAATTATAAATTCATTTAGAGAAAATGGTTTTAGTTTAATCAAGACTCCATTAATAGAATATAGCTCTAACTTAGATGATAACACACTATCATTAAATACCAAAAAAGAAGAGCCAAAATTAAGTATTCGAAATGATATTACACCTCAAATCATAAGAGTAGTAACATCAAGATTATCAAAAAAAATAAGACCACTAAAATTATGCTATTATGGTGAAGTGGTAAGAAAAAAAGGCACAATTTTGAGGCCTGAAAGACAATTCCAACAAGTTGGTGCAGAAATTATTGGAGCAGAAAGTTATAAAGCTGATGTTGAAATAATTAATCTTGCATATCAAACTTTAAAAAATATTGGAGTCAAAAATATTGTAATTGAGATATCAGCTCCATTTTTTTTAGAAAATATATTAAAAGTTATCAAAGATACAAGATTAAAAAATAAATTAAAAAAGTATATTGAGCTTAAGGATATTAATAATTGTCTGAAATTAATTATTGATGAAAAAGTTAAAAATTCTCTAAGTAATTTATATTCCGCTTCAGGTATTTTAAAAAATAATAAGTTAAAAACTTTAAAACTTACAAATAATATTAGTGAAAAAGAAATTAATAGATTATATAAAATTACAAACTTAATAAAAGTTTCTAAAAATGACCGTATAAACGTTGACCTTTTTGAGATTCAAAAAAATAAAAAATATTATAAAGGTATAAAATTTACTTTTTTTGCAAGGGGTATTAGAGGTGAAATTGCTGGAGGAGGAAGATACAATTTGAAATATGCAAAAAAAATAGAAGAGGCTATTGGTTATACCTGTTATATGGATACGGTATTAAGAGCATCATCATTTAAAAATAAGAATAAAAGAATTTTGATTCAATTTAATACTAATCCAAATATAGAAAAATCTCTTATAGAAAAAGGCTATACATTATTTAAAACATTTGATGATAAATTAGATATAAGAAAACAAGCAAAAAAATTAAGAATTATGTATTATCTATCAAATAAAGTGGTTAAAAAAATTTAATGTTTTATACTATAGTTGGTACCCAATGGGGAGATGAAGGTAAGGGAAAAATTGTCGATTGGATTTCTTCAAATGCTGATTTAATTGTTAGATACCAGGGAGGCAATAATGCTGGTCACACCATTCAAGCTGATGGCAAAACTTATAAATTAAATTTATTACCTTCTGGAATAATAAAAAACAAAAAATGTGCAATTGGTAATGGTGTTGTTTTAGATCCATGGGCACTGGTAGATGAAATTAGAAATTTAAAAAAAATGGATATTAATATTGACAATAAAAATTTACTTATCGCTGATAATGTTTGTTTAATTTTACCAGTGCATAAATTATTAGATGAAATCAATGAAACATCTAGAGGTAAAAAGGAATTAGGTACTACAAAAAAAGGGATCGGCCCAGCCTATGAAGATAAAGTTGGCAGAAGAGCAATTAGACTGTGTGATTTAAAATATCCAGAATTACTTAAACAGAAAATTAATAATTTACATAATTTTTATAAAGCTAAAATATCTTCCCACCAGAACTCTTCAAAATTTATTAATTATTATGATGAATTATTAACAATGTCAGAATATTTAACTTCATTTAGTACTCCATTTTGGAAACAAATAAATGATTTAGGAAAGAAAGATAAAACAATAGTTTTTGAAGGGGCTCAAGGGTCTATGTTAGATGTAGATTTTGGAACTTATCCATATGTTACTTCATCAAACACGACATCTGGACAAATTTTTTCGGGAACAGGTTTTGGTATAAGAAATAATCATAAAATTTTAGGAATAACTAAAGCTTATTCTACAAGAGTAGGAGCCGGTCCTTTCCCAACTGAACTTTTCGACAGCGTTGGTGAACATCTTGGAGATAAGGGTAAAGAATTTGGAACTGTTACTAAAAGAAAACGAAGATGTGGCTGGTTTGATAGTATTCTTCTAAAGCAAACTGTTATGTTAAATGGTATAACAGATATTGTTCTAACAAAATTAGATGTTTTAGATGAATTAAGTGAAATTAAAATTTGTATAGGTTATGAGATTGAAGGTAAAGCCTACGATTACTTCCCTAGTGAAGAATATTTATTTGATAAAATAAAACCAATTTATAAAAAAATTGAAGGATGGCAAGAAACTACTGAAGGAATTAATAATATTAAAAACCTTCCAAAAAATGCCATTATTTATATTAAATTGTTAGAAGAATTAATAGAAGCTAAGATTTCAGTTGTTTCAACTGGCCCTGATAGAAAAGAAACTATTGATATAAATGGTGTTTTATTGAATTTTTAAAACTTCTTTCTGAAGTTTCTCTAGAGCTTTTTCTTCAATTTGCCTTACTCTTTCTCTGCTAATTTTAAATTTTTTACTTAGTTCTTCAAGTTTTAATGGTCTTTCTCTAAGTTTTCTTAATTCGACAATTTCTTTTTCTCTAGGTTTAAGAGTATTTAATGCTTTCATAAATAGCTCTCTTCTATAATCAAGTTCATTTTTATTTTCGATCGTTGTATCATGTGTGTCTTTATTATCTTCTATAAGATCTTGCCACTCTGTATCATTTTCTTCTCCAATTTTAATATTTAAAGATCTATCTCCAGTAAAAAGTCTATTTTCCATATCAATTACTTCACCTTCTTTAACATCTAATCTAGTAGCTATTTCTCTTACATTCTCTGGAGATAAATTTCCTGAGTCAATTGAAACAAGTTGATTTTTAATTTTTCGCAAATTAAAAAAAAGTTTTTTTTGTGCAGCTGTAGTTCCTATTTTTACAAGTGACCAGCTATGCAAAACATATTCTTGAATTTGTGCCCTTATCCACCACATAGCATATGTGGCCAGCCTAAAACCTTTTTCAGGATCAAATTTTTTAACAGCTTGCATTATACCAACATTGCCTTCTGATATTAAATCAGTAACAGGAAGACCATATCCTCTATAACCCATAGCAATTTTTGCTACTAATCTTAAGTGACTTGTTACTAATTTATGTGCTGCTTTAGAGTCACCATGTTCCTTGTATCTTTTTGCAAGCATGTATTCTTCTTCTGCAGTCAGCATTGGGAATTTTTTAATTTCTTGAAGATAGATAGCTAAATTACCTTCACTTGATAAAACAGGTAAATTCATAAAATGGCTATAACATAATTTTAAAAAAAATTAATACTTAACTATTAAGTCTAGTAAATTTCTAAAATCTTCAGGTAATTTTACATCAAAATTCATTCTTTTTTTTAAGATTGGGTGTTCAAACCCAAGGTGATAAGCATGAAGAGCTTGTCTTTCAAAGTTTTTTAAAATCATAAATTTATTAATAGTGTTTTTATCTTTGCCAAATTGATTGATTTTACTTCTTCCGTAAATTTTATCTCCAACAATTGGTGAATTTTTTGAAGTTAAGTGAAGTCTTATCTGATGTGTTCTACCTGTATATAATTCACAATCAACAATACTTGCAATACCGTATGATTTTTCTAATTTAATAACTGTTTTAGAATATCTTCCATATCCCTTATTATTTAAACTCATCTTTTTTCTATTTTTTTTATTTCTTTCAATATAACCTTCTATCATTTGACTATCAGGTGATCCCCATACAATTGCTTTATATTTTCTTGATATTGAATGTTCTTTAAATTGTTTAGCTAAATTTATATGAGTAGTATTATTTTTTGCTATTACCAAAATACCACTTGTATCTTTATCTAAACGATGAACTATACCCGGTCTTGAATTATCATCTAAATTGCTAAGTTTGTTTTTTGTATAATACATAAGTGCGTTAACTAATGTTCCACTTTCATTTCCAGGTGCTGGATGCATTACTAAATTTGGGGGCTTGTTAATTACAATAAGATTTTCATCTTCATAAACGATATTTAAACTAATATCTTCTGGCTTATGAAATTTCTTTTGTGCAAAAAAAATACTTATATCATAAATTTCATTCTCTTTTGTAATGTATGAAGGATCTTTAATTTCATTATTATCCTTTAAAACATTTCCATTTAGAATTAAATTTTTTATTTGAGTCCTAGAATAACCATTTAAACTAGAAACTATTACTTTATCTAATCTTTGTGAACTTAATTGTTTATTTATATTTATTTTAAGATTATAAAAATCATTCATGTCTCAAAAAATTCTCAAATTTATAGTAATCTTTTTTGCAATATTAATATTATTATGTTTTTTTGCTCTCATTTATGGATTGTATATAAAATCAGGGAAAAAACAAACCAATTTAGATAAAAATAATATTAATTATAGTTTAAACCTTCAAGAAGGACATGAAATAACAGACATAGATTTAATTGATAATAATAAATTATTATTTACAATTAGATATGATAATAAATTATATGCATTAATATATGATATTGAAAATAAAAAAACAACTAAGATAAAAAATATAAATGAGTAAAGATAAAAATAATTTCGAAAGTAATTTGAACAAACTTGAAGAAATTGTTGAAAAATTAGAAAATGCTGAAGTTGATTTAGAAGAATCTGTTAAGCTTTACGAAGAGGGAATGAGACTAAAAAAAGTTTGTGAAGAAAAATTACAAAATATTGAGCTGCAAATCAAAAAAATTAAAGAAGATAATAATAAAATTACAAAAGAAGATTTTAAATAATTTTACAATTTGAAAAAAAGCCTTAAATTAAGATTAGATCAATTGTTAATAAAGAACAATTTAGCTATTTCTAAAAGTAAGGCACAATCGATGATTATGGCAGGTCAAGTTTCAGTTAATGGTAAAATTATAACAAAAAGTGGAAATAGCTTTAACATTGAGTCTGATATTTCAATTAAGCAACTTCATCCAGAATGGGTCTCAAGAGGTGCATTTAAACTATTAAAGGCTCTAGAATTTTTTAATGTCAATATTGAAAATAAAATATGTTTAGACATTGGCTCTTCAACAGGTGGTTTTTCAGAAGTACTTTTAAAGAAAAAAGCAAAAAAAATTTATTCTGTTGACGTTGGTAAAAATCAATTACATGAAAAATTGCGTAATGAAATAAAAATAATAAGTATAGAAAGCTTCAATGCAAAATATTTAGATAATGTAGTTATACCGGAAAAAATTGATTTAGTCGTTTGCGATGTTAGTTTTATAAGTTTAAAAAAAGTTATTTTGCCAAGTTTAAATCTTTTATCTAATAGTGCTGAAATAATTACTCTAATTAAACCTCAATTTGAAACTGAAAAAAAAAATTTAAAAAAAGGTATTGTGAGAGATGAAAATATTCATAAAGAGGTTTGTGATGATATCAAAAAGTGGTTTATTCAAAAATGTAATGCTAAAGTTATTGGATTAATACCAAGTCCTATAACTGGACCAAAAGGAAATATTGAATTTCTTATCTACAATTTATTGAATAAACCTTAGACAATGATCAGCAATAGTAGTTGCAACCATTGCCTCACCAACTGGAACTGCCCTGATTCCTACACATGGATCATGCCTTCCTTTAGTTGATATAGTTGTTTCTCTCATTTTAGTATTAATTGTTTTTTTTGCTGAAAGAATTGAACTTGTTGGTTTAACAACAAATCTAGATATTATTTCTTGCCCAGTTGTGATTCCGCCTAAAACACCCCCATTATTATTTGATAGAAAGAAAGGTTTATTATTTTTAATTCTCATTTCATCAACATTTGT
>TARA_B100001057_G_scaffold38277_1_pt1 | contig 12265 bp, 8 predicted proteins | sample TARA_B100001057 | Tara Oceans TARA_B100001057 (sample SAMEA2621839) | marine metagenome | biome: marine biome (ENVO:00000447); feature: surface water layer (ENVO:00002042); material: "saline water (ENVO:00002010), including plankton (ENVO:xxxxxxxx)" | depth 5 m | reverse complement strand
CCTAATTAAAGAAAAACTTGAAAAAAAGAGCAAAAGAAATCCTGTAAGAAAAAATATGGATAAATTTCACAAGCCAAAAACTCATAAAGATAAAACAAAATATGATAGAAAGAAAAAATCTAAAGCGCTTGATTAAGATTAATAAGAATTTTTTTGTAAATATCTTTTAGAGTCCAAAGTTCACTAATTTTTATATGTTCGTCTATTTGATGAATTGAACTATTAACTGGTCCTAATTCAATGATCTCTGTGTTCATTTTTGCAACAAAACGCCCATCAGAAGTCCCACCTTTGGCATTTAATTCAGGAATGTATCCTGTAATCTCTTTTGTTGAATTACAGACCACATTTTTAAAAAAACTTTTCTCTGTATAGTAGGGAGACCCATTTAAATCCCAATTTAACTCATAATTAAGTTTTAGCTCATTAAGTATTAATTTAAACTGAGACTTTAAACTTTCTTCGGTGGATTCAGTTGAAAATCTAAAATTAAATGTAAGTTCAAGTTCACCAGGAACCACATTGTGAGCTCCAGTTCCTGCATTGATATTTGAAATTTGGAAACTTGTAGGGTCAAAAGCATTATTGCCACTATCCCAAATTTGATTATTTAATTTCGAGATTAAATCACCAGATTGAAGAATTGGATTTATAACCTTTTCAGGATATGCAATGTGTCCTTGCTTACCTAAAATTTTCAGATGTCCGCCAAGCGATCCTCTTCTTCCAATTCTTGCGCAATCAGCAACTTTAATACTTGATGTTGGTTCACCTACAAGACAGAAATCTATGATTTCATTATCTTCTATCATTCTCTCTATGATCTTATCTATAAAACCATCTTTAGAAGTTCCCTCTTCATTAGATGTAAGGAGTATTGCCAATCTAAAATTAACGCTTTCAGATGACGAAATAAATTCTTTTGCAGCTTCTATAAAAGCTACAACCGAAGCCTTCATGTCTGCAACGCCTCTTCCGTACAAGATATCATCTTCAATTGTTGCTGAAAAAGGAGGGTACTTCCATTTATCCTCAGGACCGCATGGAACAACATCGGTATGACCAAGAAAACAAAACAACTTGCCTTCATTTCCATAGGTAGCATATAAATTTTCTACATTGAGATAATTAATTCTTTCGCACTGAAAATTATGTTGTACTAACTCATTTTCAATCAAATCAAAACAGCCCATATCTTTTGGCGATATAGACTTTATTCTTAATATATCTTGAAGAAATTCAATCATTTTGATGCAACTCTTTATTAAGCGAAGATTTTGTTTTATTTATTTTAGCTATTACTTTTCCCGAAATAGAATCTCGCATAAATAATAAATTTGACTTACCTGAAATATCTCTTGCTTTGATAATTGCTGAAGATTTATTTTCAGCATCCATTACATGAACTTTTGTACCTGATGTAATATACAAACCTGCTTCAACAATGCAATTATTACCTAAAGATATTCCAATTCCAGCATTTGCACCTAAAAGACAATTTTCACCAATGGATATCTTTACTTCATTGCCACCAGAAAGCGTTCCCATGGTGCTTGAACCACCACCGAGATCTGAATTATTTCCAACAATGACTCCAGCAGAAATTCTACCTTCAATCATAGCTTTTCCAAGAGTTCCGGCATTAAAATTTACAAAACCTTCGTGCATGACCGTAGTACCTTCACTTAAGTAAGCTCCCAATCTGACTCTGCTTGAATCAGCTATACGTACATTTTTTGGAACCACATAATCAGTCATACGTGGAAATTTATCTACTGATTTTACGTAAAGATCATTATTATTAATTTTAGCCAAATGAAGATTTTTGTTGATCTCACTTAAATCAATTGGGCCTTTGTTTGTCCAAGCAATGTTAGGAAGAGCGTTAAATAAACCATCAAGGTTTATAGTATTTGGTAATACAAATCTATTTGATAACAGATGTAATTTTAAGTATGCATCAACTGGATTAGATACAGCTTCTTGAAGTTCTGACCCAATCCAATCCACTTCAATAATCTCTTGGAGATGACTTGTTATTTCTGGTATGTGAGACTCAATAGCAATATTATTAGATTCTATGTTTGGAAAATATACATCTAAAACCTTTCCGGCAGATGATTTATTTGCTATTCCAATCGCCTTAACTTTCATTTTTAAATTATAGAATTAAAAAAGCATTACTCACACAACCATTTCAAGCGAGTTAATAATTTTTTTTATTTTCATATCAGAAATAATTGTATTATCTTCATTAGTAATCTCAAAAGTATCTTCAACTCTTTCACCAAGAGTATTTATCCTTGCACAAAATATTGAAATTTTATTTTTGTAAAAAACTTTTGCAATCTTGGCTAATAGACCAATGCTGTTAGCTGTTTCGATAGTTATCATGTTTCTTTTTTGTTCCTCATTAACGGAATGAGAAATCTGAATCATTTTCACAAAATTTTGTTTTTTTTGTTTCTTTTCAGGCAGATTGTTAATTCGTTCAAAGTCTATGAAATTTTTGTTAATTCTTTCGGATAATTCAATCAACTCATTTTTTGTTAGAGATCTATCATGATGAATATATTTAGTTATAAAAGTATTAGCAGCAATATTGTTATTATTGGAAGTAAAAATACCTGCATCTATAACTTCCAAACCAGAATGCTCTAAAACCTTTGAGAGTTTATAAAAAAGCCCATCAGAGTTTTTTACCTTTATGAAGATTTCAATTAAGTTTTCAAACTTCTTTCTGCAACCAATAATCAAGTCTTGAGTATGAGATTTTGATAACAATTTTGACTGCCACAACAGCACATTTGTAGTATTTTTATTAAAGTAATCATCGTTAAATAAATTGAGATAATCGATAAGATTATTTTTTTCATTTTTTGCATTAAATTTATCTAAAACATTACTCTTTCTTTCTTTTGCAATTTCTGAGAAGGCCTTTTCAGGCTCTTTGTTAAGTTTAGACCTTGTTAAAATATAAAGATCTCTTAACAGTTGATGTTTCCAACCGTTCCAAAGTTTTGGATTTGTTGATTTGATATCATTTATTGTTAAAAGATATAAATAATCAAGCCTTTCAACTACTTTGATTTCAGTTGCAAAATCTTCAACTGTTTTTTTATTAGAAATATCTTTCTTTTGAGATATAGAGGACATAATTAAATGTTTTTCTACAAGCCAAGATATTAGGGATGCATCCGTGTCAGACATTCCTAACCTTTTTGCAAATTTGTAACTTGTTTTAGCTCCTATTTGTGAATGATCACCTTTTTGACCTTTACCTAGATCATGAAAAAGACCAGCGATGTACAATATCTCTATTTTTGGGAGTTTATTTATTATTTCGTTTTCTAACTGAAAATCGTTATCTTCAAAAATTTTCATTTGACGCATGCTTCTTACAACCTTGAAAGTGTGTTCATCAACGGTATAAACATGAAATAGATCAAATTGCATTTGACCAACAACATCTCCGAATTCTGGAATATATCTTTGGAGAATTTCTAGTTTTTTCATAGAATTTAGAATTGACGAAAGGTTATGTTTAGATTTTAAAATCTCTAAGAACTGTTTTGCTCGATCTTTGTTCTTTCTGAACCTATGATCAATCAAATTAAGATTTTTTTTAAGAAGATACATTGTTTTTGTATCAATGCCAGTTATTGATTTATTTTTTCCTACTTCTATAAAGATTTGAAAAATTATTGAATCATCAGTAAATTCTTCTGAGAGGATGCCAATTTTGTTATTAAGTCTATACATGCCATCTGTATAATTCTTGATTCTTAAGTTTTTTTCTCTATAAGTCTCAAAAACCAACTCATTGAATTGAGTTAATGTCGAAGCCATTTCATAAAATTTCTTCATCATCATCTCAACAGATTTATTTGTATTTGTATTTTTTAGTTTAGCTATTTTAGAGATATCTAGTTGTGCTTCAAAGTTAAGTCTATTTTTTTTAGTAAAAACATTTGAAGCAAATCTAAGAGCTTTAATAAAATTATATGATTCAATGACATCACTGATGTCATTTTTAAATTTATTTGAATATTCATTAGACATTAGATCATCAAAACCAAAACAATGTTGAAGTATCCATAATGCTGTTTGAAAATCTCTTAAAGTACCTGGAGATTCTTTTAGATCGGGCTCTAAATTATATGAAGTTGAATGATAATCTCTATGACGAAGTAGTTGCTCATTATTTTTTGCTTTAAAAAACTTATCTCTTGACCAAAGCTTTGATAGGGCTTTCGTAATTTTACGATCTATCTCGTCATTAGTAATAATCGATCTTCTGGTTAAATATGAAGTAAACTCTTTTACATCTTGCTTCGAAATTTTTTTTATCTCATTTATTGATCTCACTGAATGTCCAATCTGATAACCCTCATCCCAGAGACTGCTTATAAATTTTTCTAAGTTTTCAAAACTTTTCGTTTTTGAAATCTCTATTATCGAAATATCTATGTCAGAAGAGGGAAACATTTCTTTTCTGCCAAATCCGCCATTGGCATATATACAGAAATTTTTATCAAGATTTAGGCTTAAAAATAGTTTTTCGATTTTTTTTTCAATATTGTCAGAATTTTCCTCTAGAAAATTATTAACCCTTTCTGGATTTTGATAAATATTTTGAAAGTCTTTTATAAAATGTTGGTATGAATTATCAATCCTCTCAAGCATTAAATCTCTTCACTTCTTTTTGTTAGTATTTCAGCACCATTTTTTTGAACAACTATAGTATGCTCCCACTGTGCTGAATTTCTTCCATCTCTTGTTTCTACTGTCCAACCATCTTTAAGTGTTTTGCAGTATTTTGCTCCTTGATTGATCATTGGCTCAATTGTGAAACACATACCTTCCTCAATTCTAATCCCTTTGCCTTTACTACCATAATGAAGTATCTGAGGCTCTTCATGGTAAACATTACCAATTCCATGCCCACAATATTCTTCTACAACACTATAATAATTTTTTTCAGCGTGTTGTTGAATTGCATAACCAATATCACCCAGATTAGCACCTGGCTTGACCACCTCTATACCCTTATAAAGACACTCTTGAGTAATTCTCACAAGTCTTTCGTTATGAGGTGCACACTTTCCTACTAAAAACATTTTTGATGTATCTCCATGCCAACCATCTTTAATCACTGTTACATCGATATTTAAAATATCACCTTCTTTAAGAATTTTACTATCATCAGGAATACCATGACATATAACTTGATTGATGCTTGAACATATTGTTTTTTCATATCCCCTATAACCAACATTCGCTGGTATAGCATTTTGAGTATTAACGATGTGATTAAAACAAATTTTATCGAGTTCTCCAGTTGATATGCCTGGAGTCACATATGGAGTGATCATTTCTAGAACTTCTGCAGCAAGCTTTCCTGCAACTCTCATTTTCTCAATTTCTATATTATTTTTTATCGATATTTTCATTTTTTTTTAAATTACATCTAGACATATCAGTACTTAATCTATAAAGTACAATTTTAATGTCAGCACGTTATTTTAGCTCATTAAATACAACAAATTCTTTTAATAGTTTACCTAAAATTTTCTTCAATATAAGCCTTACTGAGGGGGAGATCTAGTGTCTTTTCCAGCAATTTTGGCATTTGAGGACGGTAGTGTATTCCATGGTAAAGGTTATGGCAAAGAAAAGTATGACGTTGGGGAATTAGTCTTTAATACTTCCATGACCGGTTATCAAGAGATAATAACTGACCCGTCTTATAAAAAACAAATCATTACCTTTACACATCCACACATAGGCAATACAGGTACAAACCATGAAGATAATGAATCAAATCTTATTCATGCATCAGGTATGGTTGTGAAAAACTTTTGTGAAAAACCTAGCAACTGGAGATCAAGTGAAAATTTAGCAGATTTTTTACTTAAAAATGAAGTTTTGGCAATTTCTGACATTGATACAAGACAGATTACTAGTATTCTCAGAGAAAAAGGAGCTCAAAACTGCTGCATTGGAGCCTTGTCTAAAATAAATGAAAAAGATGCCATTAAAAAGGCAAAAGAATTTACTGGGCTTAAGGGTCTAGATTTAGCAAAAACTGTTTCAACTGAATCAGATTTTGAATGGCACGAAGGTACCTGGCCCGAATACCGAAACACAAAGTTAGATTATCCAATTGTTGCATATGATTATGGAATTAAAAAAAATATCCTTAGATTGCTTTCAGAAAATGTTGGAAAAGTTCACGTAGTAAATGCAATGACTCCATACGAGGAGATATTGAAACTTTCACCAAAAGGAATATTTCTATCTAACGGACCTGGTGACCCTGAGCCATGTGATTACGCAATCAAAAACATTAAAAAGTTTCTTGATCAAAAAATTCCTATTTTTGGTATCTGTCTTGGTCATCAATTGCTAGCACTGGCAGCGGGAGCTAAAACATACAAAATGAAGTTTGGACATCATGGTGCAAATCATCCAGTTCAGGAATCTCATTCAAAAGAGGTTTTTATTACAAGTCAAAATCACGGATTTGCAGTTGATGCTAATACTCTCCCTCAAAATATTGAAATTACTCACAAATCTCTTTTTGATGGCTCACTTCAAGGTATTGAATTCACTGACAGGCCAGCATTTAGCTTTCAGGGTCATCCTGAAGCAAGTCCAGGTCCTCAAGAAATACAAACTTTATTTAAGAAATTTAGAAAAATGGTAGAAGAGTATGCCGAGACGTAAAGATATTTCTTCAATCTTGATTATTGGTGCCGGCCCCATAATTATTGGACAGGCATGTGAATTTGATTATTCAGGTGCTCAAGCATGCAAGGCTTTAAAAGAAGAAGGCTTTCGAGTCATTTTGGTAAATTCGAATCCAGCAACAATAATGACTGATCCTTTGTTAGCAGATGCTACTTACATCGAACCAATTCATTGGGAATCTGTTGAAAAAATTATTGAAAAAGAAAAACCTGATGCGATTTTACCAACCATGGGTGGACAAACCGCTCTTAACACAGCATTAACATTAGATAAAAAAGGGATACTTAAAAAACATAATGTTTTTCTAATAGGCGCAAATAGAGAAGCTATTGATAAAGCAGAAGATCGCCAGCTTTTTGATGAGACAATGCAAAAAATTAATCTTGAAACTCCAGCATCAGGTATAGCTCATAGCATGGAAGATGCTCTAATGGTTCAAAAAAAAATAGGCTTTCCTTGCATCATAAGACCATCTTTCACAATGGGAGGAACTGGAGGAGGCATTGCATATAATATTTCTGAATTTAAAAACATTTGTGAAAAAGGTCTTGAATTATCTCCTACAAACGAGCTTTTAATTGATGAATCATTGATAGGTTGGAAAGAATATGAAATGGAAGTTGTAAGAGATTGTGAGGATAATTGCATAATTATTTGTTCGATTGAAAATCTTGATCCAATGGGTATCCATACTGGAGATTCAATCACAATCGCTCCTGCTCAAACACTAACAGATAAAGAATTCCAAATAATGAGGGACGCATCTTTTAAAATCTTGAGAGAGATTGGAGTAGATACAGGAGGATCAAATGTTCAGTTTGCTATTAACCCAGAGAATGGAAAAATGGTTGTTATTGAGATGAATCCACGTGTGAGTAGATCATCAGCCTTGGCCTCTAAAGCTACAGGTTTTCCAATTGCAAAGGTAGCAGCTTTATTGTCTGTTGGCTATACACTTGATGAGCTTAAAAATGATATTACTGGTGGACTCACTCCGGCATCTTTTGAGCCCAGTATCGACTATATTGTTACTAAGATTCCTAAATTTGCATTTGAAAAATTTCCTCAGGCAAGCCCCAAACTCACAACTCAAATGAAGTCAGTGGGAGAGGTTATGTCGATTGGATCTAATTTTCAAGAATCACTTCAAAAAGCTCTTTGCAGCATGGAGGAGGGCCTGAACGGACTAAATTCAGTTAGTATTGATGGCTTAAATATTCCAGAGGAGATTCTAGTGAATGAATTGACAATACCTGGTCCTAAAAGATTATTTTATGTTGCAGATGCCATAAGGCAGGGATGGAACCTTGAAAAGATATATTCTTTAACAAAAATTGATTATTGGTTCCTAGATAAAATTGAAGAATTACTTAAACTAGAAAAAGAACTTACTCAATTAAAGATTGATGATGCAGACCTTGAATATCTTAAGATTTTAAAGAAAAAAGGGTTTTCAGATAGCAGGATTGGTGAGCTTACTAATAATTCTGAGGATAGTATCAGATCTTTAAGATTATCAAGCAATATCAAACCAGTCTTTAGAAGAGTAGATACTTGTGCTGCCGAATTTGCTACATCAACATGTTACATGTACTCAACTTATGATGATGAATGTGAAAGCAATCCTTCAAATAAAAAGAAAATTTTAGTCCTAGGAAGTGGACCTAATAGAATTGGACAAGGTATTGAGTTTGATTATTGCTGCGTTCATGCCTCTCTAGCTCTTCAAGAGGAGGGCTATGAATCAATTATGGTTAACTGTAATCCTGAAACCGTTTCAACTGATTATGATATCTCTAATAGACTTTATTTTGAGCCAATAACCTCTGAAAAGATTCTTGATATTATTGATATAGAAAAACCAGATGGTGTTGTAATTCAATTTGGAGGACAAACACCTCTTAAGCTTGCTGATGTCTTATCTGAAAAAGGTGTCAAACTTCTAGGAACAGATGTTGATGCAATTGATAGATCAGAAGATAGAGAAAGATTTCAAGAATTAGTAAATAAGTTAGATCTTAAGCAACCCTCAAATTCAACCGCAAGAAATGTGGATGAAGCAATGAAAAAAGCTGAAGAAATAGGTTTCCCAATTGTTGTGAGACCATCATATGTTCTGGGCGGCAGAGCTATGCAATTAGTCAATAACTTAAATGAATTAGAAAAGTATTTAAATGAGGCCGTAGAAGTTTCTAATAGTAAACCAATATTATTAGATAGTTATTTAACAGATGCCGTTGAGGTAGATGTTGATGTTGTTTCTGATGGCAATGAAATCCAAATTGGAGGGATTTTGCAGCATATAGAACAGGCAGGAATTCATTCTGGTGATTCGGCATGCTCTTTGCCACCATATAGTCTCTCACAAGAAATTCAATCTATTATGACTAAGCAAGCATTGGACATAGCTAATGAGCTTAACATTATTGGATTAATGAACATTCAATTTGCAGTTAAAAAAAATGAAGTATTCATAATTGAAGTTAATCCAAGAGCATCAAGAACTGTACCTTTTATATCTAAAGCAATTGGTAACTCTTTGGCAAAAGTTGCATCAAAGGCAATGATTGGAAAAAGCTTAACTGAACAAAATTTTTCTCCAAAACTTCCAAATGGACTATTTTTTGTAAAAGAAGCAGTAATGCCTTTCGATAAATTTCCTCATGTTGATCCAATTCTTGGACCAGAAATGAAATCAACAGGTGAGGTTATGGGTATAGGACCAAACTTTGGTGAGGCCTACGCAAAAGCCCAAAAAGCAGCTAACAAAATACTAAGAAAATCAGGCAAAGTTTTCATAAGTGTTAAAAAATCTGATAAAAAATATCTAGACAAGTTTGCCCCAGCAATCATAGACGCAGGGTTAAATATTGTTGCTACATCAGGAACCGCAAAATATATTGAAGATTTAGGCTACGAGGTAACTAAAATCAATAAGGTCATGGAAGGGAGGCCCCATATTGTTGATAGTTTATTAAACAATGAGATTGACCTTGTAATTAATACTACTGAAGGATCACAGTCTATTCGTGACTCAGCATCAATAAGACAAAGCGCGCTCAGGAACAAAATTTTTTGTACAACCACGATGTTTGGAGCTTTTGCTATTATTGAAGCATTAAAAGGTTCTGAAGATAATTGGACGTACACCACTCTTCAAGAATTAAATAAATAATTAAAGAATTGTTATAATTCTTAGATGAGTCGCATTCCATTAACAAAAGAGGGTGAAATTTTAATAAAAGAAAAACTTTCTAACCTTAAATTTGTAGAAAGACCTCAAATATCACAAGCCATTGCTGAAGCCAGAGCTCATGGTGACTTGAAAGAAAATGCTGAATATCATGCTGCTAAAGAATTACAAGGTCTGGTTGAAGCTAAAATAAATGAAATGGAAAATGCGCTTGCGAATGCACAAGTTATTGATGTTACTGAGATACCAGAAACAGGCAGAGTTGTTTTTGGATCAACTGTCACTGTCTATGACATTGATAACGAAAAAAAAATTATCTATAAAATCGTTGGAAATTTAGAGTCCGAACCTGATAAAGGGGAAATTTCTATTGACACGCCAATTGCAAGAGGGATGGTTGGAAAGTTTGTTGATGATGAAGTAATGATTCAAACACCTTCAGGAAATTTGAATTATGAAATTATCGAAGTAAAGCATTTATAAAATGCATGCAGATAATTGGGCTATCAAAGCTAAAAGAATGGGCTATCGCTCTAGAGCAGTTTTTAAGTTAAAAGAAATTTTAGATAATCTTCATAATCATAAATCTTATAAAAATGTCTTAGACCTTGGATGTGCTCCTGGTGGTTGGTCACAATATATATCCCTTCAGCACCCCAAAACAAAGATTTTTGCAATTGATTTGCTAGATATGGAGCCTATAGCTGGTGTAACTTTCATAAAAGATGACTTATCAAATATTGATAAATTGGACAAAATTAATTCTTTTAAGGGTAAATTTGATCTTGTAATTTCAGATATAGCCCCAAACTTGACAGGTATAAGGTCAGTTGATGATGCTAATATTTATGAACTTAATTTAATGGCTATAAATACAGCTAATAAATTTTCAAGAGATACTAATGCAGCAATGATAATAAAAACCTTTCAAAATAATAATTTAAAGAATTTAAGAAAACATATGGAATTACTTTTTAAGATAGTTCAAACTTACAAACCTGCTGCATCAAAGAATAAATCAGCTGAAATATACCTATACGGAGCGAGATAATATATGAATAGTTTTATGAGAAATTTAGTTGTTTGGGTAGTTTTAGGCTCTCTAATGGTCTACGTTTTCAATAACATTGAAAACTCTACTGCAAGAGAACAAATTAGCTATAGCCAATTTAAAGAGGAAGTCCTTTCAGACAGAGTTGCTAAAGTAGTATACAAAGGTGACCAAATGACTATTGTCGGTGATCGTTTAGATGGTTCAAAATTTGAGACTACACACCCCATATTTAAAAAAGATGAAGCTGTCGATAATGCTATTGAGGAAAATGGTGTTATAGCCGTTTATGAAAAAGTTGAGCAACCATCTCTGTTCTCACAACTCTTAGTTGGCGCATTCCCAATTATTCTTTTATTAGCTATATTTTTCTTTTTCATGAGACAGATGCAAGGTGGCATGTCTGGCAAAGGCGGCCCAATGTCATTTGGTAGAAGTAAAGCTAAATTAATGGAAGGCGGAAAAGTAAAAACCACATTTAAAGATGTTGCTGGATGTGAAGAGGCAAAACAAGATGTCCAGGAATTAGTAGATTTCTTAAAAGATCCAACAAAATTTCAAAAACTTGGTGGCAAAATTCCTAGAGGTGTTTTAATGGTTGGGCCTCCTGGAACAGGTAAAACTTTAATTGCTAGAGCTGTAGCTGGTGAAGCTAAAGTTCCATTTTTCACAATATCTGGCTCTGACTTTGTAGAAATGTTTGTTGGTGTTGGTGCTTCAAGAGTTAGAGATATGTTTGATCAAGCCAAGAAACAATCACCATGTATTGTATTCATTGATGAAATCGATGCTGTTGGAAGGCATAGAGGTACAGGTCTTGGTGGCGGTCATGATGAAAGAGAGCAAACGTTAAATCAATTGTTGGTAGAAATGGATGGATTTGAAGGGAATGACGGCGTTATTGTGATTGCAGCAACTAACAGACCAGATGTCCTAGATCCAGCATTACTTAGACCTGGTAGATTTGATAGACAGGTTGTTGTGGACCTGCCAGATATTAGAGGTAGAGAGGCAATATTAAAAGTTCACATGAGAAAAGTTCCATTGGCAGCTGATGTTGATCCACTTGTCATTGCAAGAGGAACTCCAGGATTCTCCGGTGCTGATTTAGCAAACCTTATAAATGAGGCTGCACTTTTTGCAGCTAGATACTCTGATAAAAAAATTGATCAATCTCATCTTGATTTAGCAAAAGATAAAATCATGATGGGTGCTGAAAGGAAATCAATGATATTAAGTGAAGAGCAAAAAAGAATTACTGCCTATCA
>TARA_B100001057_G_scaffold496423_1_pt1 | contig 12274 bp, 13 predicted proteins | sample TARA_B100001057 | Tara Oceans TARA_B100001057 (sample SAMEA2621839) | marine metagenome | biome: marine biome (ENVO:00000447); feature: surface water layer (ENVO:00002042); material: "saline water (ENVO:00002010), including plankton (ENVO:xxxxxxxx)" | depth 5 m | reverse complement strand
AATTTAATTACTACAATTGAAGGAACTGGATACTTTCCTCAAGCAACAAGAAATTTTTTATTAGGAATTACTTTAAAGCTTTAAAAGCTTGTTATAATAAGAGTATTTCCAGAGTTTTCCACTCTATATGATTTTAATGTACAGTTTAATGCCACTCCCAAGGATTGACCTGTAATTAGACTATAGGTATTTTGTTCAGCACAACTAGAAGTAGCTTCTAGGCCAGAAATAGTAAGTACCGAGCAGGGTAAGTTTAAATGATTGGGGTCAGCTGCATCCCACGCTAAAAATCCAGACCCAGAATTTGTAACAATGATACCTCCGTTTCCTACATTTGGAATATAAACAGAATTACTGACAAAATTTAGCTGAGAGTATTGGGGTAAGTTTAAATTTATTTCATAATAAATATCAAGATTTAAGAGAAAATTACATCTTGAGTCGTTAATATTTTTATTACAACTATTAATAAATAATAAAAGTACTAAAGGTAAAAATCTAACATATTTCACTCTTTAAAAATACAATAAAAAATAATAATTTAAATATTTTGTATATTTGATTAGGTCTCGCTAAAGCGAGATTTTCTTCTTATATGGAAGATACAAACTAAAAACTATTGCTATGTCAAAAATTTCATATTATACGGAAGAAGGGTTGAAAAAACTTAAAGAAGAATTAAATCTGCTTAAAGACATTGAAAGACCTAGAGCTTCTAATGCTATTGCTGAAGCAAGAGATAAAGGGGATTTAAGTGAGAATGCTGAATATGATGCTGCCAAGGAGGCTCAAGGAATGCTAGAAATGAGAATTTCTAAATTAGAGGAGAGGTTATCTAATGCTAGAGTTATTGATGAGTCTCAGCTAGACAATTCCAAAGTGCTAGTACTTTCTAAAGTAAAGATTAAGAATCAAGTAAATGGGATGACAATGGATTACACCCTTGTTGCAGATGGTGAAGCAGATTTATCATTAGGAAAAATTTCTGTAAATTCTCCAATTGGTAAAGGTTTATTAGGTAAATCAGTTGGAGATATTGCTCAAATTAGTGTGCCAAGTGGACTTATTAATTTTGAAATCATCGAAATATCAAGATAAATGTCAACAATATTTACAAAAATAATTGATGGTGATATTCCATGTTATAAAGTTGCAGAAAACAACGATTTTTTAGCTTTTTTGGATATTAATCCAAATTCCCTAGGGCATACGCTTTGTATTCCAAAAAAGGAAGTTGATGATATATTAGATTTAGATCGGGAAACTTTTGAAAGACTAATGTTATTTTCTAGAAAAGTTGCTAAATCGATTAAAAATGTAATTGATTGTAAAAAAATTGCAATATCAGTCATTGGGCTTGAAGTACCTCATGTTCATGTTCACCTAATCCCTATCAATGAAATGAAGGATACAAACTTTATTAATAAGATAAATTTAGAGTCAGAAGATTTTGTAAAAACGGCAAGTTTGATTTCAAAATCATATGGCACTTTATAATTTAATTAGCATAGTGGTGCCTTTATTTTGATCTGATTTATAGACTCTAATTTCTCCGGAGTGATAATCTTCTATAATTCTTTTTGCTAATGATAACCCTAATCCCCACCCTCTTTGTTTAGAGGTAAATCCTGGGTTAAAGATCTTTTTAAATAATGATTTTGGAATCCCTACACCACTGTCTGAAATGTAAATACTGGTATTGTTTTTATCATTTGAAATCTGTATTTTAATATAACCTGAATCTTTTATTGCATCTATACTGTTTTTGATTAAATTCTCAATACACCAACTGAATAATTGAGGATTTATATTTTCTTTAATTTTTGACTTTGGTTTTATAAATTCCAGTTTAATATTTGTACTGATTCTTACAGATAAATAATTTACTGTTTTCTCGATTTCATCGGAAATATCTAAGTTAATTAGCTTTGGTGATGAGCCAATTTTGCTAAACCTTTCGGAGATTATATTCAGTCTTTCAATATCTTTTTCGATTTCGTTTAAATATTTTCTTTCAGGCTTAACCTTTGATAGCTCAATCCAGCCCATCATTGAACTTAATGGGGTTCCAATTTGATGTGCAGTTTCCTTAGCCATTGCTGACCATAATTTATTTATTTCAGCAATTTTAGAATTTTTAAAGAATAAAAATGCTATAAATCCAAAAATAGCTGCAATAATTAAAAGTGTAGCAGGGTAGTATTTTAGTTTATTTAAAAGAGGAGAGTCCCCATAGTATAGGGTTGAAATTTTTTCATTTCCCAGATTTATTTCTATTGGTTGGTTTTCAGATTGAAATTTACTTATTAGTCTTTTTATCTCTAGTGAATCTTTTGGATTTAATTCAGGGATATTATTAATTTCTATGAATCCATTATTATCAACTTTTATCATTGGGGTTGTGGTATTCTTTTTTAAAACCTCCAGAGTTAAATTTGATATATTTCCTTGAATATTCACTAATTCTAATGTTGCCAATGACCACAGCTCCATTTTATTTCTCTCTTCATTTTTAAAATTTTGGACAAATAAAAATGTATTCCATAAGATCGATAAGATTATTACAGAGGAGAAAATAATAATAGTCCAATTTAAATACTTGGGATTTTTACTCATCCTATACTAAGAATATTAATGATATTAAATATAGTAAGTTTATATCTAAATTAAACTTCAATATTTCTTATTTATTATCTATCTTCATATTTGATATAAAATTTTAACATATGGAAATCCAGGGATCGATAAAACTAATAGGCGAAGTTCAGGAAATTAGCGCAACTTTTAAAAAGAGGGAATTAGTAGTTACAACAGAAGAGCAATATCCTCAAACAATTTCTGTAGAATTTGTACAGGACAAAACAGATCTTTTAAATAATTTTAAGTTAGGTCAAAATGTAAAGGTAAATATTAATTTAAGAGGTAGAGAGTGGGAAAACCCTCAAACTAAAGAAATTAAATATTTCAATACAATTCAAGGCTGGAGAATTGAGCTATTAGAAACTAATAAGCAACTAGATAATCTTCCTCCACCAGATAATTTAAGTCCCTTCGAACCTGCTTCTGACACAAATGATGAAGATTTAGATGATCTTCCTTTTTAAAAACATATGCTTAATCTAGAGGAATTAAATAGCTTTAAAAATCACAATGATTTTACTAGAACACTTAAAGAAAAGTTACCAAAGAAGAGATTTGAAAAAATTATTGAAAAGTCAGAGTACAACAAAAGAATTGTTGAATTGCAATCTGATTTGGTAAATCTTCAGAACTGGATCAAAAAAAATAATAAAAGAGTTTGTGTAATTTTTGAGGGTCGTGATGCTGCAGGAAAAGGAGGTGCAATAAAAAGGTTTATAGAACATTTAAACCCAAGATATTCAAGAGTTGTGGCCTTATCTAAACCTACACAGGAAGAGAAGGGTCAATGGTACTTTCAGCGTTATTTAAAAAAAATGCCTAATTCAGGTGAAATCATATTTTTTGACAGAAGTTGGTATAATAGAGCAATAGTTGAACCCGTAATGGGATTTTGTAATAGTAAGCAGTATAACCTATTCATTAATCAAGTAAATCAATTCGAGGAGATGCTTATTAAGGACGGCATTATACTAATTAAACTTTGGTTCTCAATCTCTAAAAAAGAACAAAAAATTAGATTTATTAGAAGATTATCTAATCCTTTAAAAACTTGGAAGTTTAGTAAAGTTGATATGGAGGGTCAGAAGAAATGGAAAATTTACACTGAATACAAGGAAAAAATGTTTGTAAAAACTAATTCTTCTCTTTCACCATGGAAAATTATTGATAGTAATAATAAATTTTCCGCAAGAATAAATTCAATTGAATATGTATTGTCAAAATTTAAAAATATTCCTGATAAAAAAAGTATCAATATATCCACCAAGTCATTAAAAAAGGAAAATTCAAAACAAATTTCTGAAAAGGATGTAAAGTTGTTAAATAAAAATAGATCATTGATTAATTTATTAACACGAAATGATAATTCACTGTCAAAAACACTTAGGTATTTAAAGTATGAAAAAGAGCTTAAAAAACTTCAATTAGAAATGATTAAACTCCAAAATTGGGTTTATGAAAAAAATAAAAAAGTAATTATCATATGTGAAGGTAGAGATGCTGCTGGTAAGGGTGGTGCAATAAGAAGAGCTATCCAAAATTTAAATCCTCGTAAATTTAAGGTGATTGCATTACCTAAACCAACCAAAACGGAAAGAGGACAATGGTATTTTCAAAGATACATCGATAATTTTCCTAATAATGGACAAATTGTTTTTTTTGATAGAAGTTGGTATAATAGAGCTGTTGTTGAACCCGTTAACGGATTCTGTACAAAAAAGGAATATAAAGTTTTCATGAATCATGTAAATGAATTTGAAAATATATTAATGGATAATGGCATTATCCTCTTAAAATTATATTTTTCAGTTTCGAGAGAGACCCAAGCTAGAAGATTTAATGAGATTAAAAATAGTTTACTAAAGAAATGGAAATTTACTGAGGTAGATAGTAAAGCTCAAAATTTGTGGGATCAATATTCTCATTTTAAAGATAAAATGTTTAAAAAAACAAATACTCAAGCTTCCCCTTGGAACATAATTTCAGCAGATAGAAAAATATTTGCTAGAACAAAAGCTATCAAATTGATTTTAAAAAATATCCCCTACGACACAGATACGCGTATACATTCTGAAAAAATAAAATTTTAAATATTACAAATAAAATCCATTACCTTAATAGAGTCATTTACAGAATAATGACCAATTTTAGTTCTTCTTAACTCTGTTAGATGCGCTCCAGAATTTAGCTCCTTTCCGAAATCGTTAGCAATGGATCTTATATAGGTGCCTTTACTACAAGATATGCTAAATGATATTTCTGGAAGTTCTACAGAAGTTATTTTAAATTCATTAATGAATATTTCTCTTTTTTCTCTTTTTATTTTTTGTCCTTTTCTGGCTAATTTATATAATCTTACCCCATCTTTTTTAACAGCAGAAAACATTGGGGGCTTTTGTAATATTTTTCCGATAAACTTTTTTGTTGTATTAAAGATTAATTTTTCATTAATATGATCAACAGGATAATGAATATTTGGTTTGGTTTCTAAATCATAAGAGGGGGTAGTAGATCCAAGCATAAACTTTCCAGTGTAGGTTTTATTCATTAATGAAAATTCGTCTATGCTTTTTGTCATTTTTCCACAGCATATAATAAGTAATCCTGTAGCAAGAGGATCTAAGGTTCCAGCATGACCAACTTTTATTTTCTTAATATTTAATTTTTTTTTAATTGAACTTCTTATTTTATTGACAACATCAAAAGAGGTCCAGTTAGGCTCTTTATCAATAAGAATAAGTTGTCCCTGCTTAAAATTTAAGCTCATTAGTTTATAATATAAAAATTGAAATAATCCCGAGAGTAAAGCAGTAAAAGCTAAAGTAAATTAAATTATTATTTTTTACGATTTTTAGCATCCATTTACATGCTATTATACCAAAAATAAATGAAGTAAAGAAACCTACTATCATTGATGAAATTTCTAATTCATTCATAAAAACTTCTCCGGATAAAATATCTTTTAAAATTGCACCAAAAATAACAGGAATTACAATTAAAAAAGAAAATTTTGCACTGTCACTTTTACTATTTCCTAAAAATAAAGATGTAGATATTGTCGCTCCAGATCTAGATATTCCTGGTAAAATAGCTAAAGCTTGTGAAATACCAATAATCATAGAATCAGTTTTTGATATTTGAAAATCTTTAGGTTTAATAATTTTGGTTAAAAAAAGTAAAACACCTGTAACTATTAACATTGCACCAACTAGTTTTAGATTTCCTGAAAAAAATATTTCAATATAATCATTAAAACAAAACCCTATAATTCCTGCGGGAATTATTGCAATAACAATTTTAATAAAATATTTTTTACTATCGATTGAATTTTTTACAATAACTCCTATAATTAAGCCCCATATATCTTTTTTAAAAATAAAAATTGTACTTAAAGCAGTCGCAAAATGTAAAATTGATGTCATTAAAAGATTATCTGCAGGTAATTGATTTGCATCTAATATATTTCTTGCTATCTCCAAATGTCCACTAGATGAGACAGGTAAAAACTCAGTTAAGCCTTGGATTATTCCTAAAATGAAAGCATCTAGCTTATCCATTCTTTATTTCTTTGTAGATTTCAATATTGCATAAACTTGTATAGCAAATCCTATTAAAATTAAAGCTGGAGCTAATCGAATTCTTCTAAAATTATATATTTCATCTTTAAAAATACTTGGATCATCACTTCCGCCACCTGACATAATAATAAAACCCATCATTATAAAAATAACTCCTATTATCATGTATTTATAGTTTTCTTTTTTAAAAAGCAGATTATTTTTTTTCTCTTTCATAATTATATATCAAGTTTGTCAGCTTTTATTTTTAAAATATTTTGTGTTGCAAAGAATGTGCTAATATAGCTAATTGCAAAGCCGAGAAAGATTATTATCAAACATAAAATGAATATTGACTCGGATTCAATATTATTTAAAAAATGAATATTGACCTCTAAGTAATATATTATTAATAGAATAAGACTGATAGAAATTAAAGAGGAAATTAAGCTTAAAAAAGTATTAGTTTGTAAAAAAGGTTTTCGGATAAATGATTTAGTTGCCCCGACCAATTGCATGGTTTTTATCAACTGTCTATTTGAATAAATTGATAATCTGATTGAGCTATTAATGATTAGAAATGTAATGAAGAGAAAAATACAAATTGAAGGAGCTAACCAAAAAGTTATTTTTTTTATATTATCATTTATTAGATCAATTAGATTTTTATCATAAATTATTTCATCGACATATTTATTTTTTTTAATTAATTGTGAAATACTGTCAAGTTTATTTGACTCTACATATTCACTTTTTAAATTAATATCAATTGAATTTACCAATGGATTATATCCTAAATCTTTAATGAAATCCTCTCCGTATTCATCTTTCATTAATAATACAGCACTCTCCTTTGAAACATATAAAAGTTTATCTGTGTAACTACTCATTAAAAGTTCATTTTGTAATTGTGATATTTCAATATTTTTTACATTTTCCTTTAAAAAAATAGAAACAGAAAAATTTTCTTTAAAAGAATTGGCTATTGAAGATGAACTTATAAAAAAAACTCCAAAAAAACCAAAAAGAAATAGCACAATAGACATGATAATAATTATCGAAACATAAGATGTTAGCAGTCTTTTGTTTTTAAATTTTTTCATAAAACTTTAATTATTAATAAAAGTAGTGAACAAATCAATAATTAAAAAGATTTTCTATTCTTAGTATTAAATGTAAATTTGCCTCATTAGGTTAATTAAAATTTAATGGAATATAATTTTAGAACTATAGAGGATAAATGGCAGAAGTATTGGAATGAAAATAAAATTTATTCAGCTAAAAATAATTCTGATCTTCCAAAATATTATGTTCTTGATATGTTTCCCTACCCTTCAGGATCAGGTTTACATGTTGGCCATCCTTTAGGATACATTGCATCTGATATTATTTCAAGGTACAAAAGAGCAAAAGGTTTTAATGTTCTACATCCAATGGGATTTGATTCGTTTGGTCTTCCTGCGGAACAGTATGCTATAAAAACTGGTCAACACCCCAAGATCACGACAGAAAACAATATAATTAGATTCAAAGAGCAGCTGAACAAGCTTGGATTATCCTATGACTGGGACAGGGAAATAAAAACTAGTGACAGTGATTACTATAAATGGACTCAGTGGATTTTCTTAAAATTATATAACTCATATTTTGATAATAACGAAAAAAAAGCAAAAAAAATTTCCGAATTACATATTCCTGAAGGATTAACCAATAATGAAAAAATCTCCTACATTGACTCTAGAAGGTTAGCTTATGTTGACACAATTGACGTAAACTGGTGTGAAGAATTAGGTACTGTTTTAGCTAATGAAGAAGTAATTGGAGGCTTAAGTGAAAGAGGAGGATACCCTGTGGTAAGAAGACCTATGAAGCAATGGATGATGAGGATAACAGATTATGCTGACAGATTAATTGAAGGTCTTGACGAATTAGATTGGCCAGATTCTATCAAGTCTTCTCAAAAGAATTGGATTGGAAAATCCTCAGGGGCAGAAATTAGTTTCAAGATTAATGAAAAGTATTCAGTTGATGTATTTACAACAAGAGCAGACACAATTTTTGGGGCAACATATTTGGTTATCGCACCTGAACACCCGATTGTTAAAATGATTGTTAGTGATGATAAAAAACAGGAAATCGATGCTTATTGTGTAAAAACTTTTTCAAAAAGTGATCTTGAAAGACAGGAAAATCAAAAAAATAAAACGGGTGTATTTACAGGTGCTTATGCAATAAATCCCATTTCAAATAAAAAAGTACCAATATGGATATCAGATTATGTTCTTTACGGATATGGTACAGGTGCAATTATGGCTGTTCCGGCACATGATGAAAGAGATTTTGAATTTGCAACAAAATTTAATTTAGAAATTTTAAAAGTCATTAAAAGCAATGAAGATTGTTACTCAGGTTCAGGAGAAATAATTAATTCATCAAAATATAATGGATTTGACAGTAACGATTTTAAAAAAACTGTTACTGATTTACTAGAAAAAAACAAAACAGGTAAGAAAACAACTAATTATAAATTACGTGACTGGGTGTTTACAAGACAAAGATATTGGGGAGAGCCAATACCTATATTACACAATGAAAATGGAACAGTTGGATTGGATGAGAAAGACTTGCCTCTAAAATTACCAGCAGTTAATTCTTATCTGCCTACTGATGATGGATTATCTCCTCTTGCCAGGGATTCTAAATGGAAAACAGTAAACATAAATGGAGAGATTTTTAAAAGAGAGACTAACACGATGCCACAATGGGCTGGATCATGCTGGTATTATTTAAGATTTTTAGACCCCAACAACAATAAATGTTTTGCTTCTGAAAAAAGTATAAATTATTGGATGCCAGTTGATCTGTATATTGGTGGAGCAGAACATGCTGTACTTCATCTTTTATATTCCAGATTTTGGCACAAAGTATTATTTGATTTAGGTTATGTAAGTACAAATGAACCTTTTAAAAAATTGGTAAATCAAGGAATGATTTTAGGAAATAGTGCTTTTATTCATAGAAAAATTGACAGTAAAATTTATGTTTCCTCTGAATTAGCTCGAAACTATAAGACTCAAAGAATACATGTAGATATAAGTTATGTTAATGAAAAAAATGAATTGGATCTGACATTATTAAAAAATAAAAATGCAGAATTTGAAGATTCTTCTTTTGAATTTAAGTCTAATTTTTATGTAGACAGAGAGGTAGAAAAAATGTCTAAGTCTAAGTATAATGTTGTAAATCCTGATGATATTTGCGAAAAATATGGAACAGATACATTAAGAATTTACGAGATGTTTTTAGGACCCCTAGAACAATCAAAGCCCTGGAATACTTCTGGTATTTCTGGGGTTCATAATTTCTTAAAAAAATTCTGGAAGCTATATTTTGATGAAAATTCAAATATGCTAATTGATGACTCTGAGCCAAATGATATAAATTTAAAATCTTTGCATAAGTGCATAAAAAAAGTTTCACATGATATTGAATCCTTTTCATTTAACACAGCAGTGTCAAAAATGATGATTACCGTCAACGAATTAACTTCTCAAAAATGTAGAAGTAGAAAAATATTAGAGCCATTAGTTTTAGTTATTGCTCCATTTGCGCCTCATATCGCAGAAGAAATATGGGAAAAAATAGGAAATAAAGACACTATTATAAATACAAACTACCCTTTCCCTATTGAGTCATATTTAAAGGATAGTGTTAAAATATATCCAGTTTCGATAAACGGTAAACTAAAACATAAAATAGAATTAACTGTGGGTTTATCAAAGGATGAAATTGAAAAAGAAATTTTGTCAGATAAAGATTTTATTAAAAAATTAGATGGAAGAGAGCCTAAAAGAATTATTATTATTCCAGGTAAAATTATTAATTTCGTAGTATAATTTTTAGTGTTTTACTAAATAGCAATTTTAGTTACTTCTTTTTACAACAAATAGACCACCCCATATATCACTTATTACAATGTTTTTGCTTTCAAAAAAAGGATATACACTCCATACTCCAGTGAATTCAGGATTGTCGTTTTCAGGGTATGTATCAAAAAATCCAACTTCTGTCATTAAGTTTGATTCGAGTTGACTTATATCTATCTCTCTCATACCAGCCCTGTAATTTGCAAGAAAATAGCTATCTCCAACAGTGTATCCGTTGTGGTCGATTGCAGGAGTTGTTCCAAAGTACTCAAAGCTTAAACTTGGGTTATCCAAGTCTGTCAAATCAAAAATTAATATTCTTGTATTTCCTCCATAATATCTTTCGTCCAGTTCATCACCAACTAAAAAATATTTAAAGTCTTCTGTAAACCAACCCTGATGTGTATACTTTACATTATCATAGCTAATTGATGAAATTAATTGTGGATTTGATTTCTCTGAAACATCAACTATAACAACTGAGTCTGTATTACTTCCAATAAAAATTTCTTTACCAATATAATCATTATCGGGTCCGTTATAATTTACCACCTGGGCATCATGAGTATAACCAGCATCAGCAAATCCTCCTTCCATAATTGGAGCAGTAGGATTTTGTATATTAATAAATATTGGACCGCCGTCAAATAATCCACCTTCTTCTTCACATCTTATAAAACTTTTATTACTATCTTGATTTCCTACAGGGAAGGCATAACCAGAGTCTTCATTGATAACAATATTATGCGCTCTTCCAAAATCTTTAAAATCAACATCAGCGCTAAATTCTACAGGCATTTCTTCAACATTTCTTAGCCTTGTAAGGTCAAAAACTTGCATTCCATGCTCATAAGCTTCACTGACTATATAAGCATGATTTTGATAAACTTTTATATCTCTCCAAATGGAATTCAATGTTGCAGTAGGAAGTGTTCCGATTAAGATTAAATTATCAGGATCGCTCATGTCTACAAAAGCAGTATGAGAAGAGAGTCCAACTATTGCATATTCTTTATTATTTAAAGGATCTGTCCAGCCCCAAGAGTCATTAACTCTAGTATTATTAGATGAATTAGAATCAATACTTAAATCATCCACAGACATGTAACCGATCAAATCATAGCCATCACATGGATATTGCCCTGCATATCCGTTATTACATTCTAACGACGTAAAGTCAACTAAATCACAAGAATCTCCAATTCCATCTCCATCACTGTCTTGTTGATTCGGATTGGCAGAAAAAGGACAATTATCTAATCCATCAATTAAACCATCTTCATCTAAATCAGAACATATATCCCCAATTCCATCACCATTTACATCTGATTGATTGGGATTTGAAATAAATGGACAGTTATCGATTAAATCAAAATATCCATCATTGTCATTGTCAGCAAAGTTTTGATCAATTGATTCATTTTCGCAATTTGAAAAAATAGAAAAAACTAATAATATGCAAAAAACAGAAGAATAATTAGAATTATTAAAAATCATAATAAAAAATTAGTTTTACAACAAATCTATTTAAATTAAATTAAATAGAAATTTGCCTGTCAATTTGTTGCTCTAGAGATATGTATGTTTCAGTTCTTGAAACACCTTTTATTGTTTGTATTTTTTTTGTAAGAATTTTCATTAAATCTTCATTATCTCTACATAATAATTTTGTAAGCATACTCCAGTCACCTGTTGTATAATGGCATTCTAGAATCTCTGGAATTTCTTTTAACTGGTTAACAACAATTTTATTATTAGTAGCCCTATCTAAAAAAATTCCAATATATGCCATTGTAGTAAATCCTAATATTTTTGGATTAATCTTAATGCTAGAGCTATGAATTAAATTTTGTTTTTCCAGTTTTCTTAATCTTTGGTGTATAGCAGCCCCAGAAATGCCAATTTTTTTTGCAATTTCAAGAATTGGTCTTCTAGAGTTTGTCATTAACATTCTTAGAATTTCCTTATCTATTCCATCTAATTTTAAAATACTATCTTTCATAATTCATATTCTTCAAAGTTTATTCCAAACTTTTTTAGTTCTTTTAATACAGGATTATAAATATCACTATTTATTGGGGTTTGAATTCCGTTAAGATTAATTTTATTATTTAATATTAATAGAGAAGAAATAGCTAAAGGTAATCCAAC
>TARA_B100001057_G_scaffold276668_1_pt1 | contig 12283 bp, 9 predicted proteins | sample TARA_B100001057 | Tara Oceans TARA_B100001057 (sample SAMEA2621839) | marine metagenome | biome: marine biome (ENVO:00000447); feature: surface water layer (ENVO:00002042); material: "saline water (ENVO:00002010), including plankton (ENVO:xxxxxxxx)" | depth 5 m | reverse complement strand
TCTTCTTTTCTTTTTAGATTGATCAGATGAAGCTACTCTCTTTTTATCATTATTATCTAGGTTAATTTTTTTTATAATTTTAATTCCTCCAGTATTTTTTTCATTGGGGCTAGCATCTTTTTTGTCATCTACTTTATTTGTTTCCGTTTCTTTTTTTTCATCCTTCTTATCACTATCTCTGACAACTGCATTTGGGATTAGTTCCTTCTCCTCTAAACCAATTTTTATATTAGAAGCAACCTTTTTTTCAACGGCAGAATCTTCAAATGCATTTTCGAGTAATTCAAATAGGCTGTCATCAATTTTAGTATTAGGGTTAGAATCAATATTGTATCCCTTCTCTTGCAGATAATTAATTATTGTATTTCTACCAACATTTAATTTTCTAGCAACTTGACCTAGCCTTAATTTTTTACTGTTACTCATATTTACTCAAATTCTTTTTTTAGGGTGGATATTACTTCATCAATGGTGCTTTCCTCTAAGTCAGCTCTCTTGATTAAGTCTTCTTTATCAAGATTTATAACAGCTTTTGCTGTATCCAATCCAATTCTTTTTAACTCATCTATTATCCAACCTTCTATTTCATCTGAGAACTCTTCAATGTCAACATCTTCTTCCTGTGATTCATCTAACTCTCTAAAAACATCAATTTCTAAATCTAGTAGTCTACTAGCTAGCTTAATGTTTTGTCCACCCTTCCCAATTGCTAATGATACTTGGTCAGGTTTAAGGTATACCGACACGGTTTTCTCCTCATTATCAATATTCATGTTAGTAATTTTAGCAGGGCTTAAAGCTCTGGAGATATATAATTCTTGATTATCTGTGTAGTTGATAACGTCGATATTTTCATTTTGAAGTTCTCTAACAATAGAGTGTATTCTTGACCCATTCATTCCGACACATGCGCCAACAGGATCAATTCTATCATCATAAGATTCAACACATATTTTAGCTCTTTCTCCAGGTTCTCTAACTACTTTTTTTATTGTTATTAGGCCGTCTGTAATTTCTGGGACTTCGTTTTCAAAAAGTTTCTCAAGAAATAGTGGGCTTGTTCTAGACAACGTAATTTTAGGATTTCCTCTAAACATTTCTACACTTGAGACTACGCCTCTTAAAGTATCACCCTTCCTATACTTATCTTTATAAATTTGCTCAGATCTAGGTAAAGATATTTCGTTACCCTCTCCATCTACTAATAGAACTTCTCTACTGAGAATTTGATATATTTCTCCGGTTATTATCTCTCCAGCTAATTCATCATATTTACTGATAATAACTTCTTTTTCAAGGTCTTTTACCCTTTGAATTAAAGTTTGTTTTGCAAGTATTACAGCCCTTCTACCAAAATCTTCAATCTTTATTTCTTCAGCCACTTCATCACCAACTTCAAAATCTTTTTCAATTTTTTTTGCATCTGAGAGCTTAATCTTATCAAAATCCCAGATATCTTCAGAGTTATCATCAACAATTTCTCTAAACCTCATTATTTCAAGGTCTCCTTTATCGGCATTAATTACAATGTCAAAATTTTCATCATGTTCGAACCTCTTCTTTATCATAGCTCTGAAAACGTCCTGTAATATTCTGATCATCGTAGGCCTATCGACGTTTTTTTGTTTAGCAAATTCTGTGAAGGTCTGTATTAGTACTTTAGTATCCATAATATTTTTCAAAAAAAATGGGGACAAATGTCCCCGCTTCCAATTAAATTAGTACGCAAACTTAACTTTTTTTAGAATATAGACAAACTTTGTTACAAAAAAAGGATATTAATATATGGGGCACACACTTAAACTTTTCAATTCTTTAGGAAAGAAGAAAGAGAATTTTTTCACAAATATTGACGGGGAGGTATCAATGTACGTATGTGGACCTACAGTCTATGACCTTCTTCATATTGGTAACTTTAGAGGGCCTATTTTTTTTAATTTCTTAAGAAATAGGTTGGTGGATATGGGTTTAAAAGTTAATTATGTTTACAACTACACAGATATTGATGATAAAATAATCAACAGGTCAAAAGAAGAAGGGGTATCTACAAACTATATATCTGAAAAATATATCAAAGAATTTGAGGTTGATTATAATTCTTTAAAAATATCAAAACCGACTTTTACTCCTAAATGTACAGAATATATTGACGAAATAATTTTATTTATAGAAGATCTTATATCTAAAGATTTTGCATACTCTAGGGACGGAAGTGTTTTTTTTAGAATTAAAAATTTTAAGATGTATGGAAAATTATCTGGAAAAAACATCGAGGATTTGCTTGCTGGACATAGGGTAAAAATTAATGATATTAAAGAAAACCCTATGGATTTTGTTCTCTGGAAGCCATCATTAGATGCTGATCCAGGTTGGAATTCACCATGGGGTTTTGGGAGACCCGGCTGGCATATTGAATGCTCTGCGATGTCTCATAAATTACTAGGATCGAAAATTGATATTCATGGGGGTGGTGCTGATTTATTGTTTCCTCACCACGAAAATGAAATAGCTCAATCTGAATGTAGAACTTCTTCCACTTTTGCAAATTTTTGGGTTCATAATAATCTAATAAATTTTGATAATCAAAAGATGTCAAAGTCATTAGGAAATATAATAAAGGGAAGAGATTTTATAAATGATTTCAATTCTGAGATTTTAAAATATTTGATTTTATGCGTTCATTATAGATCGGTACTAAATTTTAATAATACTTTTATTCATCAGGTTATCGGAAACTTAATAAAAATTTATTCTTCACTTAAATTGGCTGATAAAATTATAAAATCAAGTATTGACTCTCAACCATCTGATCAGTACGATATATTATTTAAAAAATATAAAAGTCAAATTGAGAGTTTTTTAGATAATGATCTAAATACACCAGGTGTTTTCTCAGTTTTATTTGATGTGATTAGAGAGTTTAACACTATTGCTGTAAATAAAAAAATTACAAGTTCCGCAAAATATTTTGCTGAGAAACTTATAAACCTCTTTGATCATTACGGGAAAATATTAGGGGTATTTCAAGAAGCAAAAAATAGTTTTGTTGATGATTTGAATATACTTATGTTAAAATCAAAATCAATTAAGTTAACTGATATTGAAAATAAGATAAAAGAAAGAAATATAGCTAGATCAGCTAAAGACTATATTAAATCTGATAAAATAAGAGACGAACTTCTTAAGTCTGATATTGAGTTAAAAGATAATTCAGATGGACAAACTACCTGGTCTGTAAAAGTTTAATGTTTTAAACACCTTCTGCAACGACTTCGTTAACTTCAGGAATGAATCTTTTTAAAAGTTTTTCAATTCCTGACTTCAGCGTTATCATAGATGATGGACATCCACTGCAAGCTCCCTGCAAAGAGACTTTTACAACTCCTTTATCAAATGATTCAAATTGAATCGCTCCACCATCTTGCTCTACAGCTGGTTTTATATACTCGTCTAGTATCTCTATAATTTTATTATCAATTTTTTTATTTGAAGAAACTTTTTTTACATCATTTTTTTTAAGATCAACTATTTTATTTCCTTCTTCAATATGTTGTTTTATATAATTTTTAAGTTCGATCTTTATATCATCCCAATTTACTTGATCATTTTTCGTTATTGTAATGAAGTTACTCATTATAAATACTCTTTCAACATAATCAAATTCAAATAAACGTTTTGCAATAGGTGAGTCTGATGCACTCTCAACATCAGGGTAGTCTTTGATTTTTCCATCATCAAGTAACATCCTATCTGTTACAAATTTTAAGGAATTTGGATTTGGGTTAGCCTCAAGATATATATTGACATTATTCATCATCAGTAAATTTAATTCTTTCTCCTTCAGTAGACGCAACAACACTTGCTACTGTTGCATCACCAGTAACATTTACGACCGTTCTGAGCATATCAAGGGGTCTATCAATAGCAATAATTAATGCAAGCCCTTGAGGGTCAATTCCTATAGCCCCAAGAACAATAACGAGCATGATTAATCCTGCTCCAGGAACTGCAGCAGCACCTATTGATGATAAGGTAGCGGTGAGTACAATTGCAACCTGATCAACCAAGGTTAGATCTTGTCCAAATGCTTGTGCTATGAATACAGCAGAGATAGCCTGGTGTATACTTGTACCGTCCATATTAATTGTAGCTCCAAGTGGGCAGACAAAACTTGTCACCTCATCTGAAACGTTCAAGTTTTTTTCAACTCTTTTCATTGTTAGAGGCAGAGTTGCGGCACTTGAGCTAGTCGAAAATGCTAGCATTTGAGCTGGAAAAATAGCTTTAAAAAATTTCTTAATTGTTATACCTGTTTTTAAGTAAATAATTAATGGATAAAATATAAAGACCATAAATGTTAATCCAATTATTACTGTAAGAGCATAGTATAATAAAGGAGTCAGCGTTGTGATTATATTATTTGGGTCATCTCCTGCTAAGTCAACAATTAAACCAGCCAATAATGCAAAAACACCAATGGGTGCATACTCCATGATTATCTCTACAATTTTTATAATGATTTCATTTAATCCGTCAAAGGCTTTTTTAATTGAATTGGTTTTTTTTGGAGATGAAAGAACTAGAGCGATACCAAAAAGAACAGCAAAAAATATTATTTGAAGCATATTTCTATTATTACTCGCAGAGTTAAAAAAATTATCAGGAACTACATCTACCATCATTTGAAGTGGTCCAGAATCCTCAACATCTTTTGCACTAGAAATTTTCATAGATGCATCTGAGGCGTACTTTTCTTTAAGTTCTATAGTCTTATCCTCAGGAAAATATTCACCTGGTTGTAATGTATTTGCTAGAATTAAAGCAATAATAATTGCAGATATTGTTGTCATTATATATATTCCAAAGGTTTTGCCACCTATTCTAGATAATTTTGAAGTATCTCTTAAATTAGAAATCCCTGATACTAAAGAAACTAAGATTAAGGGAACCGCAACAAGTTTTAGCATTTTGACAAATATTGTCCCAAAAGGCATAATCCAATCTGATATATATTCTCCAATACCCATGAAAACAGATATTATACCTACTATTAAGCCGAAAATTAAACCAAGAATTATTTTTGAGTGAAGAGCCATTTTACTTTTTACTTTGTAAATATAAATCAACTAAAACATTTGCAGCCATTGCTTCAACTATAGGTACTGCACGAGGTACAACACAAGGATCATGTCTTCCTTTTCCTTTTACAGTTACTTTTTTATTTTCACTGTCAACACTTTGTTGATCTTTCATTATTGTCGAGACTGGTTTAAAAGCTACATTAAAGTAGATATCTTCACCATTGCTTATTCCGCCCTGAATACCTCCTGAATGATTAGATTTAGTTTTGATTTTATCTTCTTTAATTTCAAACTGATCGTTATGTTCCGAACCATACATTTCTGATCCTTTAAATCCACTCCCATACTCAAACCCCTTAACGGCATTTATTGATAACATTGCCTTCCCTAGCTCTGCATGAAGTTTACCAAAGATTGGTTCTCCAATCCCAACCGGACAACCTGAGATGATGCACGAAATAACTCCACCAACCGTGTCTCTGTTTTTTTTTGCCTCATCAATTATTTCAATGAACTTATTAGCAAAGTTTTTATCAGGACATCTTACAATATTTGTTTCTGTATTTTTTAAATTAAGTTTCTTATAGTGTGTATTCATTTCTAGTTTTCCTACCCTAGAAACATAGGCATTTATTTCTAAACCAAGATCATCTAATATTTTTTTTGCTATGGCTCCAGCAGCTACCCAGTTAGCTGTTTCTCTCGCGGAGCTCCTGCCTCCGCCCCTAAAATCTCTATTCTCATATTTTTTGTGATATGTATAATCAGCATGTGAGGGTCTAAATACAGTTGTAATATGATCGTAATCACTGCTTTTCTGATCTTTATTTTTTATATATAAACTTATCGGTGACCCCGTAGTTTTGCCATTGAAAACTCCAGAAAGAACTTCAACCGAATCGCTTTCTTTCCTTTGTGTAGTAATTTTTGATTGTCCAGGTTTTCTCCTATTTAACTCTGATTGAATATCTTTTTCATTTATTTCAATACCTGTCGGACAGCCATCGATAACAACTCCTATCGCTTTACCATGTGATTCTCCGTATGTTGAAATTTTAAAAACTTTTCCAAAAATATTACTCATAATTTTCTTAAAATCATAAAAAAGATTAATAAACCAAATAAAGTTAAGGTAATAATATTTAGAATTAGAGCAATATCTTTTTGTTTTTTTAATGGTATTAATGCTTTGTAATCATTATCTATAAGTTCTAAAATTTTATTTTTTTCAGTGCTATTATTATAAAGTGTTTTTTTACTTAGACCTCCGATATTTAATTTTACTTTTGACTTTAATGTATCATATTTAACTCTAAATGGGTCAAAGTATATCCACTCAATATATTTTGATAAGTCGTATTTCCCTGGCTCAGATGGGACTGCATAATAGTTGTATTTTTTTCTTCCAAAAACTTTACCTTTTTCCCTTTGAATATTCTGTTGTGAATTAGGTGAATAAAAATTAATTCCTGATATATTTATTTTGGGCTCTGATATTGTTGATATATTTCCTTCACCATATATTTCAAAATCATATGTAATACTTTCTCCTGTCTGTATGTTAGGGTTATTTACCTTTTCGTTTAGTTTATATCTTCCAACAGATACGTTATCCTTCAATGGGTGGGGTGGTAGATCTTTTACAATAACTTTTATTGGTTTTGATGTAAACTTTTCAAAATCTTCCATCTTATTTCTTCCAAAGAATGATGGTCTTTTAGAAATTTTATATTTTATTAATTCTAGTTCTAAACTTGGAAATTGAATAATTTCATTATTTAGAGGGTAATAAGTCGCTTCGAATATTTTATACTCGTTATACCTTTTGTTGTTCAGGGTAATTGGTTTGCTATTAATATTCTCAATATTAAAGTTTTCTTCCCAACAGTTTGATGGTTTTATTTTCTTAATAATATCAGTAAGTTGTCTTCCGAGCTCATAGAATCTCATATCTGCCACATTATTTTCACTAACATAAAAGGATAGGGTTGTATTAAATCCTTCTCCAACAAACACACTCTTTTTACTTGTTAATAAACTTAGAAATGCATCTGCTTCAACTTCATAGAATTCTTCATTATTTCTATCAAAAAAATTGTCATATGGGTTGTTAAAAGGATCAAAAAAATTATTAAATGGCGAATTATTTGGTGTGCTTGTTGAATTATTTACCTCTATTTCTGTGCTATTTACATTAATTTTTTTTTCATTTATATTCAAAGTAAAACTTGGGATATTAAATTTTCCAACGTTAGTTGGTATATAATTTTGAATTATACTCTGAGAGCTAGACCTTTTCCCATTAATAAAGTTTGTTGAACTTGATGAGGAAATCCCTGATTTTCTAAAACCATCTATCTCTGGGAAAGGATCGTAATTATTAATTTTTCCATTATAAATTGTCACAGTAATTTTTAAATTATTTCCTAATGATATTTTTTTTGGTGAGATGTCAACATTAATTTCTTGAGAAAATACTAGAAATGGATATAGCAACAGATATGAGCATATTGTAAAGTGTTTAACCATGTTCAAATTTAATTAAACCGTTTTTTATAGATTTTAAATAAAAATTAAAAAAAGTTAAATTATGTAAGGGCTTTTATGTTACGAGTTAAGCCTTTATATTTAGTTCTCTTTACTGCAGATCCCTCAAAAATTTTATTGAATGTTTCTTCAGTGAGCTCTATCCAGTCTTTTCTTTTTAGTTTTTTAAGTTCTTTATTGGGAATGAATTCTTTCTCATTGTGAGGTGTTGATCTTTTATTCCAAGGACAAACATCCTGACATATATCACACCCAAAAATTGAATCATTAAGAGATCCTCTGAGTTCTTCTGGTATACTTTCTTTATTTTCAATTGTCAGATAAGAGATACATTTATTTGCGTCTATGACTTGTGCCTCTGTTATCGCATCAGTAGGGCACGCATCAATACATCTGGTGCAGCTGCCACACCTGTTTAAGACAGGTTCATCATACTCAAGTTCTAGGTCACATATTATTTCTGCTAAAAAAAAATAACTTCCTTTATTTTTATTTATTAGTAATGAGTTTTTACCTACCCAACCTAACCCTGATAATTTTGCCCAGGCCCTTTCGTGTATTGGGGCGCTGTCAACAAAAACTCTTCCCTCAATTTCGCCCATTTTTTCACGGATTCTTGCAAATAATTTCTTTAGTTTTTTTTTGAGGACCTTATGATAATCTTTACCGTATGCATATTTTGAAATAATAAAATTATTTTCATCTATTAATTTTTTTGGTGGGAAATAATTATATGAAAGTGATATAACAGATTTTGATCCTGGAACTAGTAGCCTCGGATCAAGTCTTTTATCTATATTTTTTTCAAGGTATGACATGGAGCCCTGATAACCTTTTGTCAACCAATTTTCAAAATTATCAGCTTCCTCAGATAAAAACCTTGCCTGAGATATTCCACAACTTGAGAATCCAAGTTTTTTTGATTCATCTTTTATAAATTTTGTATTCTTTTTCTTCACTCGAAAATAGTATTTTGGAAACCACCTTTGGGATTTATACCCAAGTGATTAAAGCTTGATTCGGTTGCTACTCTACCTTTTTGTGTTCTCTTTATATACCCCTCCTGAACTAGAAATGGTTCATAAACCTCCTCAATAGTATTTGACTCTTCCCCGCAAGCGGTTGCAATTGTCTTTATTCCGACCGGCCCTCCATTGAACTTTTTGACTATAACCTCAATTATCTTATTATCCATTTCATCTAAACCTTTTCTATCAATTTTTAAAGAGTCAAGACTTTTTATAGAAATTTCATTTGTAATTTCCCCCTTTCCTTCTACCTGCGCGAAGTCTCTTACTCGTCTCAATAAATTATTTAAAATTCTTGGTGTACCTCTGCTTCTCTTAGCTATTTCTTTAGCAGCCTGTGTCTCGATGGGTATTTTCAATATTTTGGCAGATCTATTTATAATATTTTCAAGTATATTTTTTTCGTAGTACTCCAATCTAAAATTAATCGAAAATCTAGACCTTAGGGGTGCTGATAATAATCCAGATCGTGTAGTTGCACCAATTAGTGTGAAGGGATTAAGTTTTATTTGTACTGATCTAGCACTTGGTCCAGAATCAATCATTAGGTCTATTTTGAAATCTTCCATTGCTGAGTAAAGGTATTCCTCGATAACCTTATTTAATCTATGTATTTCATCTATAAACAGCACATCCCCCTCCTCTAAGTTTGTTAATAGTCCTGCAAGGTCACCAGCTTTTTCAAGTACAGGACCAGACGTTATTTTTAGATTAGAGGATAGTTCATTTGCGATAATATGAGATAATGTCGTTTTACCTAATCCTGGAGGACCATGTAGTATGACGTGGTCGAGTGGTTCGGATCTTTGTTTTGCAGCTTTGACAAAAACTTTTATATTTTTTATAGTCTGTTCTTGACCCATAAAATCCAAAAAGGATTTAGGCCTTAAAATATTTTCAAATTCTTTATCTTTAGAACTTGAATAATTTTCTGAATCTAAGTAATCTTCTCTCATTCTATATTTGCTAATTTAAATATTTTTTATGCGTAGAATTATAATGTTTATAGTTTTTGTTACTTTTCTTTATCTCTTATTTTTTCAAGAAAAAGGAAATCAGGAATTTTCTATTACTGGCCTAACGATGGGTAACATAACTTATAATATTAAGTATATATCCAGTAAAAAATTAGTAAATAAAACAGAAATTGATTCAATCTTAATAAAATTCAATCAGACATTTTCAACCTATATTCCAACATCAGAAATATCAACTATTAATAATAGTTCTGGAATTATAGAAATTAGTCCTGAGTTTTATTTTCTCTTGAAAGAAAGTAAAATGATTTATGATCAGACAAATGGTTACTTTGATCCAACCATAGGGCCTATTGTAAACGCTTGGGGTTTTGGTCCAGACAAGGTAGAGTACCCACCTGATAATAGGGAGATCAGAAAAATCATGAATTATGTTGGACTAGACAAAATTAAATTTGATTCTTTATCATTAAAAAAACAGAACAGAGAATCATATATTGACTTTAGTGCAATAGCTAAGGGTTATGCTGTGGATATAATTACAAAATATCTCGAAAATAAAAATCTATCAAATTATTTTGTTGAAATAGGTGGTGAGGTTAGAGTATCTGGCAAAAATATTTCAGATAGATATTGGTTAGTTGGGGTAGAGGATCCTAAGTTTAGTTTATCATCAGAAATTTTTGCAACTGTTTCTTTAAATAATTTGTCTTTGGCTACCTCAGGAAATTATAGGAATTTTTACAATCTTAAAGATAGTTTAGTTTACCACACAATTGACCCCAAGTCAGGATACCCTTCAAGATCTAATATGTTGAGCGCATCAGTCTTTGCAAAAAGCTGTTTTATTGCAGATGCTTATGCCACTTCGTTCATGGCTTTGGGATTTGAAAAATCAAAAAAAATTGTAAGCAGCATCGATGGCCTAGACGTATTGGTGGTCTATATTAATGATGAAGGTGACACAACCAAATATTTTTCTGAAGGTATAAGGAATAGTATTAATCTATTGTAAAATAATTAGCTTCCGCACATTTCACAGTCGTCTTGATTATCTATAGAACACTGCATTGCTGACTTTTCTTCTTCTTTATCCATAGACTTTTCCTCTTTTACAATTGTAAACTTAATCGCATCTGCTGCTGCTTTTGTCCTTAAGTAATAAAGTCCGGTCTTTAATCCTTTTTTCCAAGCATGGAAATGCATTGATGTTAGTTTTCCAAAGTTTGCGTCTTGCATGTGGATATTCATACTCTGACTTTGGCAAATATATGCTCCTCTATCAGCTGCCATGTCAATTATACTTTTTTGTGATACTTCCCATACGGTTCTATAAAGTTGCTTTATATCTTCTGGAATTTCCTCAAAACCTTGGATTGATCCATTAGATTCCATTAATCTATCTTTCATATTTTCATTCCATAGATTGAGCTTGATCAAATCTTTGAGCAGATGTTTATTTACTACAATAAACTCACCAGATAATACTCTTCTTGTATATATATTTGAAGTGTAAGGCTCAAAACACTCGTTATTTCCAAGGATTTGTGAGGTAGATGCGGTTGGCATTGGTGCCAATAGTAAAGAATTTCTTACACCGTGTTTTTTAACTTCTCTTTTGAGCTTTGTCCAATCCCATCTTTTAGAGTTAGGCACAACACCCCACATATCGAATTGAAAAATTCCTTTTGAGACTGGTGATCCTTCATAAGTTTTATAAGGCCCCTCTTTTTGTGCGATTTCCATTGAGGATTCCATTGCTGCAAAGTAAATTGTTTCAAAAATTTCTGCATTTAGTTGCTTTGCTTCAGGTGAATCAAATGATTGACGCATTAATATGAAAGTGTCAGCTAGTCCTTGAACACCAATACCAATTGGTCTATGTCTCATGTTTGAGTTCTTTGCTTCTTCTACTGGATAATAATTTACATCTATTACCTTATTTAGATTTCTGGTGATAACTTTTGTTATCTCATATAGTTTTTGATGATCATATGTACGGTCATCTTTTACAAACTTATTTAGTGCAATTGACGCAAGATTACATACAGCAACTTCATCAGGTGATGTATACTCTATAATCTCAGTACATAAATTTGAGGATTTTATTGTACCTAGATTTTTCTGATTAGATTTTTTATTTGCGGCGTCCTTATATAAAATATATGGGTTTCCAGTTTCTATTTGTGCCTCAAGTATTTCAAACCACAGATCTTGTGCTTTGACTGTTTTTCTTGCTTTACCTTCTTTCTCGAATTTTTCATATAGCTTTTCAAATTCTTCTCCATATGTCTCATGAAGGTTTTTGGCTTCGTCAGGAGAGAATAAGGACCAGTCCTCGTTTGATTCGACTCTCTTCATGAATAGGTCAGGAATCCACATTGCGTAAAAAAGATCTCTGGCCCTGAGCTCTTCTTTCCCGTGGTTCTTCTTTAGTTGTAAAAATTCAAAGATGTCGGAGTGCCATGGCTCAATATATATCGCAAAACTTCCTTTCCTTTTCCCACCACCCTGATCAACATACCTTGCGGTCATATCAAAGTTTCTTAACATCGGAATTATCCCATTAGAAACTCCATTGGTGCCTTTGATGTAGGATCCAGTTGCTCTGACGTTGTGTATGCTCAAACCAATACCTCCAGCTGATTGG
>TARA_B100001057_G_scaffold133496_1_pt1 | contig 12286 bp, 12 predicted proteins | sample TARA_B100001057 | Tara Oceans TARA_B100001057 (sample SAMEA2621839) | marine metagenome | biome: marine biome (ENVO:00000447); feature: surface water layer (ENVO:00002042); material: "saline water (ENVO:00002010), including plankton (ENVO:xxxxxxxx)" | depth 5 m | reverse complement strand
ATAGATTTTCCGGACTAGTTCCTGGAGCGCTTGGTTTTATTTTAGCTGACTATTTACCATGGCACATGGTATTCATCGTCGTCGCCCTTTTTATGTTGATTGGTATAATCATGACACTTGTAATCGATGAGGCAATTGCAGAACCTTCACCTCCAAAAACATTAAAAGATTCAGTGATAGATCCATTTCGGGATTTTCTTGGACGTGCAGGTTTGGGACCAGCATTGCTAGTGCTTGCATTTCTATTTCTCTACAAGCTTGGCGATAATATGGCAACTGCACTTCAAACACCTTTCTTTATAGATCTTGGTTTTACTGGAACACAAATCGGCACAATTTCAAAGTCAGCAGGTCTAATAGCTGTAATTCTTGGCGGAATATTAGGCGGTCTTATCATGGTGAAATTGGAAATAAACCGCGCTCTCTGGATTTTTGGAATGGTACAAATTATTAGTATTTTTGGATTTGTTGTTTTGTCAGAAGTCGGATCCAATCCTTGGATGTTAGGTATTGTTGTTTTTTTTGAATATCTGGGTGTTGGTCTTGGATCAGCAGCGTTAATTGCATTTATGGCACGTACAACAAATCCTGCTTTTGCGGCAACTCAGCTTGCTTTATTTACAGCAATTGTGGCTGTGCCCAGAGTTTTTGCTAATGCGGTCACAGGAATTATTGTCGAACAAATTGGTTGGACAGATTTCTTCTTGCTTTGCATCGTTTTTGCAATTCCAGGTATGTTGCTACTAGTAAAAGTAGCGCCGTGGAATCAAACTAAACTTAACTAATTATATTGAGATACCAGTTTACTGATTTATTGAATTTTAATTTGATGATCAAATTTTTTTGAAACACCAATCCCAAATTCTATGGCCTCTCTTTAGTCCCCGTTGTTCAAATTTTGTTCGAGGTCTATCGAAAGGTAGCTCTCCACTATGTTCACGTCGCTCAGTACAAGTAAAATAATCTACAGAAGAAAAAATTTCTTCAATATGTTCAGCATAGTTTTTCCAGTCTGTTGCAATATTTAGTGTGCCATTATCTTTTAAGCGATCTGCAATCGTTTTTAAAAATTTAGGTTGTATTATTCGTCGTTTATGGTGACGTTTTTTTGGCCAAGGGTCTGGAAAGTAAAGATTAACTCTATTGATTGATTTAAGTGAAATCTGATGTTCAAGTACCTCAATTGCATCATGCGCAATAATCCGCAAGTTTTTGAGTGCAAGTTTGCGTGCCATTATTAAGCAGTGCCCAATACCAGGTTCGTATACTTCAATTCCTAAATAATTATTTTCTGGTTTTTCATTAGCCATTTGAACCATAGATTTTCCATTACCAAATCCAATTTCAAGAACGATAGGTGCAGTTCGTCCAAAATTAGCATCTAAATCTAGCAATCGAATCTCATGCTCAATACCAAGCTTTGCCCAAAGCTCTTTAAATGCTTTTGATTGAGAGGAAGTCAGTCTGCCCGTCCTTCGGACAAAGCTACGTATTGTTCGTTTACTAAAGATCATATTATGGTCTTGATATAAATGCTGCGAGGGTGCCAACAGTAAACAGTCCCAAGGGAAGCTCTAGTATTGTACTAAAGTGGAGAGCAAGGCCACCAGAAATAAACATAATGGCAGCAACTATTAACCAAGTTCGTTTTTGACGACGTTGATGTTTAGCTATCAGTTTTTTAATTTCCTGCAAATCAGGCGATTCTGATTTTAAGTCTGAATGACTTGATGCTTGACGTCCCAGGTAACGTAAGATTGCGGGTAACTCCTTTAAAGTATCACGCATTTGAGGAAGATTTTGACGGAGATCTTTTAGAATAGCTCTTCCACCAACTTGTTCATCCATCCATCTCTGCATTACTGGGCGCGCTGTTTTCCATAGATCAAGCTGTGGGTAAAGCTGCCTTCCTAATCCTTCAATATTAAATAAAGTTTTATGTAATAGAATTAACTGCGGTTGGACTTCCACATTAAAACGCTGTGCAACACGAAATAATCTCATTAAAAGTTGAGCAAACGATATTTCTGCAAGTGGCTTGTTAAAAATAGGCTCACAAACAGTTCTGACAGCAGACTCAAGCTGGTCAACCCGAGTATTTTTAGGAACCCAGCCGCTATCCAAATGTAATTTGGCAATTCGATGATAATCACGATCAAAAAATGCAAGAAAATTTTCTGCTAAATAACGTTGATCCTCAGGACTTAGAGTTGCAACAATACCAAAGTCAACAGCAGCATATTTTGGTTTCTTAGGATCTGACGTAATGACAAAAATATTGCCTGGATGCATATCAGCATGAAAAAAATTGTGCCTAAATACTTGAGTAAAGAATATTTCTACTCCATTTTCAGCAAGTTTTTGAATATCAGTTCCATGCTCTTTTAGTGTATCCATATCACTGATTGGGGTGCCGTAAATTCTTTCTTGTACAAGCACATCTGGCCGACAATAATCCCAATAAACCTCTGGAACATACAGCATTTCTGAGCCTTGAAAATTCCTTTTTAATTGAGCCGCACTAGCTGCTTCTCTCATGAGATCCAGTTCATCTAAAATTGTATGTCCATATTCTTCAACCATTTCAACTGGTCTCAAGCGTTTGCCATGTTCCCAATAACGATCTGCAAGACCAGCTATTACACGCAGCACAGATAGATCATCTTCAATTTTACTTTTAACGCCAGGTCGTAAAATTTTTACTATTACTTCTTGGCCTGTTTTAAGTTTTGCAGAATGAACTTGAGCTATTGAGGCAGCAGCGAGTGGTTTTGAGTCAAAACGCTCAAATACTAAATTGACTGATTTACCATATGTATTTTCAATTATTTCTTTAGCTTGCTCGACATCAAATGGTGGTACAGCGTCTTGAAGTTTAGAGAGCTCATCAGCAATATCCGGGGGTAATAAATCTCTTCTAGTAGATAGAGCTTGACCAAATTTAACAAAAATAGGCCCTAACTCTTCCAACATTAGCCGAAGTCTTTCACCGATGGGGGTAGAACTATCATACTTTCGTGGCATGAGATAAAAAAGAAAACGTAACGGTCGTAATAGATGAGTCTTCTTAATTACATCTACAAGGCCATGTTTAACCAAAACACGCTGGATGGTAAAAATTCTAAAAATAGATCGGCGCCTTGCCATTCTATAAATCTTCTTTCATCTGATTTATTCTCGCCTCAAGCCGATCTACATCATCTCGTAAGAGGTTAATATCCTCATTAAACTTATCATTTTCATAACGACTAGGAATGCTTCGACTTTCCTCTTGAAGATATTCACGAATATTTATTTCCATAGTTGAGCGCGCTTCTTTTCCCCATTTAATGAAACCACGACTAATTTCCCCTACACGATTTGCAGCCACATCTCCTATTAGAGAGGATAATTCCTCTTCAATATCCGGTTTCGAATGCTTTAGAAGTTTTTGAAAAATATCAGCTACTCTTGCATCTCCTGATATATTTAATGAACCATCCCTAATAGCATTATCACCAGATCTTGCAATCAAAGAGGCTAGAGTCACTAGAGAGCCAGATATTTCTAATTCGGGTTCGCTTTCACTCTCTGACATTAAACTGAGAGTTTCTTTTTCTATAAAAAAAAAGATCTTTAAAGGTGTGTATTCGACGTTAATGGCAATTACTTTTCCAGATAGTTGTTCGCAAAGCTCCCTAGCAGGGGTAGATTTTTGAATATTCCTATTTAACATTTTTGTAAATGGTAGAGCTATTCTTTCCAAAGCATCCATGATGTATTAGACCCTATAACCAATATGAAGTGCTACAATCCCTGCAGCCATATTATGAAATCGATTGTGCTTAAACCCCACTTTTTTCATCATTAACTTAAGTGTTTCTTGGTCAGGATGCATACGAATCGATTCAGCTAAATATTGATAGCTTTTAGAATCATTGGCAACTAACTTACCCAATGCAGGAAGAACATTAAAAGAGTAAAAATCATAGGCTGGTTTAATTAATTCATTAGGCCTTGAAAATTCAAGTATCATGACTTTGCCTCCTGGCTTAAGAACGCGGTACATCGAGGCAAGAGCCGCTTCTTTATCTGTTACATTTCTTAGGCCGAATGCAATCATTACACTATCAAACATGGAGTCATTAAAAGGCAATTTTTGTGCATCTAACTGAATAATATTTATTTTATTAGTTACTCCAGAGTTAATAAGTCGACTTCGTCCTTCTTTCAGCATTGCTGCATTGATATCAGCTAAAATTACATGTCCATTTTTACCAACTTTTTTTATTAGCTGTTCAGTTAAATCACCTGTACCGCCAGCTAGATCGAGAATCACTTGACCAGACTTGACTGCTGCTATGTTAATTGTAAATCTCTTCCAAAGTCGATGAAGTCCTGCAGACATTAAGTCGTTCATAACGTCATATTTAGTTGCTACAGAATCAAACACATCGCGGACCATCCCAGCTTTTGTTTCTTCAGTAACCACCTGATACCCAAAGTGAGTTGTTTTTTCTTTTTCTGGTTTCATTTTTACAGGATACCTGCGAGATATTGAGGGTACTAGTTTTTTTAGAGTATAAAGCGACTCAAATCTTCGTCCTGTAGTAATTCCTCAAGATGAGCATTAACATATTCAGCATCAATCAAACATTTTGAGCCACTTTTTTCAGAAGCCTCAAATGACACTACTTCAAGTAATCTTTCCATGACAGTATGAAGTCGCCGCGCACCAATATTTTCAGTATTCTCATTAACTTGGAAAGCAACTTCGGCGATTCTGCGTACTCCACCATCTGTAAATTCAAGATCAACTTCTTCAGTTTTCAGAAGTGCAGAATATTGAGATGTAAGCGATGCGTCAGGCTCTTTTAATATTTTTACGAAGTCTTCAGTTGAAAGTGATTTTAATTCGACCCTTATCGGAAATCGACCTTGTAATTCTGGAATAAGATCGGATGGCTTGGCAACATGAAAAGCTCCAGATGCAATAAAAAGAATGTGATCTGTTTTAACCATGCCATATTTTGTGTTTATCGTTGAGCCTTCTACAAGTGGAAGTAGATCTCTTTGGACACCTTCCCTTGAAACATCTGCTCCTTGAGTACCAGAACTTCTTGCTACTTTGTCTAGTTCATCTAGAAAAACAATGCCATGTTGTTCCACAGCTTCTAGTGCTAGAGTCTTTAGCTCCTCCTCATCGATCATTTTTGCAGCTTCTTCATCAGTTAAATGACGAAATGCTTCTTTAATTTTTAATTTACGAGTCTTGCTTCGATTGTTACTCAAGTTTTGGAACATACCTTGCAATTGATTAGTCATTTCCTCCATACCCGGAGGCGCCATTATTTCAATTCCAACTGGCAATGACTGTATCTCAATTTCAATCTCTTTATCATCCAGTTTACCTTCACGAAGCATTTTTCGAAATTTTTGTCGAGTCGTATTATCTGTATCCTTTTCGCTTATGGAATCATCCGAAGACTCATAAGATGGTAATAAAGCATCAAGAACGCGCTCCTCAGCAGAGTCTTCTGCACGATGACGAACTTTTGCCATTGCATTTTCACGGGTTAGTTTAATTGATACATCCATTAGATCACGAATGATACTGTCAACCTCGCGACCTACATATCCAACCTCAGTAAACTTTGTAGCTTCAATTTTGATAAAAGGAGCCTTTGCTAATCTCGCTAGTCGACGTGAAATTTCGGTTTTTCCGACACCTGTTGGTCCAATCATTAAGATATTTTTTGGTGTAATCTCACTTCGCAAAGGTTCATCTACTTGCACGCGTCTCCATCTATTTCGTAAAGCGATTGCAACAGCACGTTTTGCATCATTTTGACCTACAATATGTTTGTCAAGCTCTTGAACTATTTCTCGAGGAGTCATTTGAGACATTATAACTCCTCAATTGTTATATTTTGGTTGGTAAATACACATATATCGCCAGCTATTAGTAATGCTTTTTCAGCAATATCTTTAGCTTCAAGATTAGTGTTTTGTAGTAAAGCTAAAGCTGCTGCTTGAGCATAGGCTCCACCTGAACCTATTGCCATCAAATCATTTTCTGGTTCTATGACATCACCATTTCCTGAAATAATAAAAGATGATTCAGTATCAGCAACGCACAAGAGTGCTTCTAATCTTCGAAGACGACGGTCCATTCGCCAATCTTTGGCTAATTCAATAGCAGCTCTAGTGAGATTGCCATACTGTTCCAATTTACTCTCAAAAAGCTCAAAAAGCGTAAACGCATCAGCTGTACCACCTGCAAAGCCAGCAATTACTTTACCGTTAGCCAATTTACGTACCTTACGAGCATTGCCTTTCATCACAGTGTTTCCAATACTCACTTGACCATCTCCGGCAATCGCGACCTTGCCGTTGCGTCGCGCTGAGACAATTGTTGTACCTCGAAATTGCTGCATAATTAAATTCCTATTTGTAACGCTTATTCTTTATTTCTTTTGCGTGCTCTCGGATGTGTTTTGTCGTATATCTGGGCCAGGTGCTGAAAATCAAGGTGAGTATAAATTTGCGTTGTAGAAATATTAGCGTGCCCAAGCAGCTCTTGCACTCCACGAAGATCCTGGCTTGATTCTAAAATGTGGGTGGCAAATGAATGTCTAAAAATATGTGGGTGCATGTTTATATCTAAACCTTGCAGCTTTGCCCAATATTTAATTCGAGCTTGAACAGATCGGGGACTAATGCGATTTCCTCGATTACTTACAAATAAGGCTTTTTCATCAAAATTCGCAATCTTATTTCGGCAGGAGTACCATTTTTTTATAGCATCTATAGCTTTCTTTCCGACCGGTATTACACGTTCCTTATTACCTTTACCGGTAACTTTTACAATTGAACTCTGAATGTCTATGTCTCCACAGTTTAAATTTGTTAATTCTGATAACCTAAGGCCTGAAGAATAAAAAAGCTCAAGGATTGCTCGATCTCGTTTAACGAGATTAGTTTTGCCTGGAATATCTAACAAGTGAGACATTTGATCTGCATCTAAGCTTATAGGAAGGCGCTTGTCTTTTTTAGGGGCTGTAATATTAGTAACAGGATTATGATTAAGATATTTTTCACGAATGAGGTAGCGATAAAAAGTACGAAATGTTGAAAGGTATCTCTGAATGCTGCTCGCACTTAGACCCCTTCGATAACATGATGCAGAAAAAGAACGAAAGTGATTACTATCAAAGTCTTTCCAATTTTCTAGACCTAGATCTTCTTTAAATTTAAGCAAAAAAATAAGATCTCGACGATAATTTTTATAGGTTTCCGAGGATAATTGACGCTCATATCTAAGATGGTTAATAAATTCATCTATCTTACAATTATCATCCAACATTGAAGCCTTCTCAAAAGTATCGCTTTAGTGCACTCGCCAAAAGATCACCAATATGTTTAAGAAAATCAATGCTCATACCAGGATGAAAGTGGTTTAAATCATTATTTCCTATTGCTAAAAAACCAATTTGGCTATCAACGCCAATTGGAATTAATGCAATAGATTTAATTTTATGAGCATTCTCTTTAAAAAGAAAACTACTTTGCTCTAGACTGACTTTCCCACAAAATATCTCTTTTTTTTCTAGGAATCTATTGAAAGGAATAAGCGATTCGTTAGTTTCACTAAGAATATGAAAAAAATTATCCGAAAGGTCTTTGTTTAAATTATTTTTTCTATCAAAAATGATGAGAGCTGATTCATTATCATCAAAATTATTTATCAAATTATTTTTAATTGTTCTTAGTGTTTCATCTAAATTAGTTGTTGCAAATAATTCTATTGTGAATCCATATATTTTTTTTGAAATTATATCGTTAGCACGTGCAACACTAATAAATTGATTAAGTTGATTTTGAAGCGAAATTTCTTTTTGCCGTAAAATAGTAATTTGACGCTCAATTAAAGAAACTGCGCCACCTGAAGCATGAGATAAATTTAGTGACTTCAGGAGATCTTGTTGATTTTCAAAGAAATTAGGATGCAACGAGAGATAATCAGAAACTGATTTTTCAGAAACAATTTGATTTTTGCTATCAACTTTTTTTTGTGCGCTCATAGCTTCCCCTTACTCATAGCTCTATGAATCCATCACTTATAGGTACGGCATTACCTTTTAGCCAGACAGGCTCATTATCTTTATACCACTTTACCATGACTCGGCCTCCTAGCAGCTGTACATTGACTTCATTATCGAGAAATCCTAGTTTTTGACCTGAGATAACTGCTGCACAAGCACCTGTTCCGCAGGCAGCTGTTTCGCCAGCACCTCTTTCATGAACACGAAGTTCAATATTATTTCTATCTATTATGTGCATGAATCCAACATTTGTTCGGTTAGGAAAATTACTATGGTTTTCAATTAATGGTCCAATTTTATCTACAGGGGCATTATTAATGTTTTCAACTTGCAATACAGCATGTGGATTACCAAGAGATAATGCATTGATTTCAATTTCTTTGTTATCAATATTAAGTCCATACAATAATTTTTTTTCTTTGGCTAAAAAAGGAATTTCCATAGGTTCAAATTTTGGTATTCCCATACTAACTTCAACCAAATCGTCTTCGTAAATATTAGCAATTACTGATCCCGCTGGGCTAAGGAGGGACAGTGATTTAATATTTCTTTCAAGCTCTGATAGGTATTTTGCAACACACCTAACTCCATTGCCGCATTGCTCTGCTTCTGAACCATCACGATTAAATACACGGTAAGTTGCAAAATACTTATTGCTGGTGGATTGCCCAATCCACATTAATTGATCAAAACCTGGCCCTGTTTTTTCATTGCTTAATACTCTCAAGGTATCAGCACTTGGCGGAAGAGTGTTCTCAATTCTTTGATCGATTATAAGAATAATATTGCCTGTACCTTGCATCTTTTTATAAGGAATTTTCATATTATAAATTTTTTTATCTTTATCATGATTAATGGACTTTTGAATAAAGCGTCTGTAGTTTATTACAAATATTTATTTAAATTAACATACTTCCATTGGAGTTTGATATGCGTCACATTTTAGTGCTTAATGAAAAAGGTGGAAGTGGTAAGAGCACTCTTGCAACTAACTTAGCTGCTTATTTCGCAACAGAGGGCGCTGCAGTGGCACTGGCGGACTATGATCCTCAACGATCAAGTTTAGATTGGTTAGAGCGCCGCCCTGAAAATTTTGCGAAAATTGTTGGCATTGCTGGTTTCGAAGATGGCCTTAGATATGCACCACGCAGTGCAGATATTCTTATCATAGATGCTCCTGCAAGATCAAAAGGATCTGAATTAACTAGCCTAATTAAGCATGCAGAAACAATTGTTGTGCCTGTACTTCCATCACCAATTGATATGCAGGCTGCTACAAATTTTCTAAAAAATTTAAAATCAGTGCCAAAGGTAATCAAAAAAAACGCGAAGATTGGTGTCGTTGCGAACCGTGTCCGCGAAAATACGTTGATATTTGAAGATTTAGACAATTACTTGACTAAGGCACGAGTACCTTATATTGCGGCCTTAAGAGATGCACAAAATTATGTTCGTGCTTATGCTCGAGGAATTGGGATTTTTGAACTACCAGAATACCTAGCTTGGCAAGATTGGTATGATTGGGACCCATTAATTACATGGATAAAATCAAAAAGAAGTAAGCCATAAAGAAAAATCAAAAAAAAATAAAAAAACTCAGTTTTTATGTTTTATTTTCAAGGCATCTTTGTATGCTTTGGTAGCGGCATCTGTCTCACCCAACTTTTTCAATAAATCCCCATATAGCTCAAATGCTGATGAATTTGGTTTTAGTTCAATCAATAATTCCAGATTTTGGCGTGCTTTTCCCCAAAGTTCATTTTTAAAGCATAATCTGGCAATTGTTATTAAAAGATCTGAATCATTATGATGTTTTTTTAACCATGTTTCAGCATTTGTAATCTGCCTGTTGGTATCAACGCCATCTATATGACCATAAAGCCGTGCTAAAGCAGGATGCCAGTTTGAATCTATTGAGCTAGCTATCTCTTTTTCAGCCTTTTCATGTAGATTATTTTTCATGAGTCCATGATAGTAAGCAAGAAGAATTGTTATATTTAATTTTTGAGGTGAAGGAACCTTTTTCCATATTTTTAAAATATCATCTGCATTGCCTGCATTTTTCAACTTCTCGCTATAAATTTTTGACATCCAGCTAGCTAATTTTTCTTTACTTATATTTGAATATTTTGAAATTCGAGGCAGCATGCTTTCTAATGACACCCAATCTTCCAATTGAAAATATATCTGTCCCATTAGTGCTAATGCGTATCCATGATTTTTTGAATTCTCATCTAAGCGCCTTAAAGCAGCCAAGGCATCTTCATGGTGACCTTGGTCAAGTTGAAATTCAGCTTGTGTTAGCAAAACTGCGTTAGCAGCTTCCGGTATCTCTTGATAAGCTAATTTAAGCCAATAATCCCTTCTTTTGTTTTGCTCTAGTAAGTGAGCTGCACGCGCAGCTTGCAAATAGTTAAATAATGGAGAGTCACTAGTGCTTGCTGACTTAGAAAGTATACGTTCTCCACGGATAAAATTTCCTTCAGCAATATCAATTATTCCACGGGTCATTTTTTGTCCAGCTCGTGCAGCTCTATATCGACCTGCAGCTGCCCCAATACGACGAGGAGTAGTAATTATCTTACTTATTAGCCAAGCACATGAAAATAATAAAACTATAATAATTATTAAGGTATGGAACGACATTACTATTTGATAACCACGATATACTATATCGACACGTCCAGAATCTGAAATCAAGAAATATGCGCTTAATGCGCTTACAAACAGAGTGACAAGTGTGATGATGCCGATCTTCATTCTGTTGCTTCATCCATTTTTTTAAATTCACTAAGCAAACTTAAAGACGCTGAAATATCAGGAGCTGATAGGGTAGATACTTCAGATTTAATATCAGCAATTATCATCTTAATATTGATAATCTGTTCATTGTCGGAGTCAAAAAACTTATCAAGTGTTTTATCGATATTATTTAAAGCCATATCAAATATAGCTTGTTCTCTTTGCATTAGAGCCATTGCTGCTAATTGAAGTTGTAATTGTAAAATACTTTTCAAGTGCCTTTCAGATTCGTAGGATTTAGGTAATTCTTTTAAAGAACCAGGCGGAGTTATTTGTACTAAATTAGATATTGCTTTTTTAGTATTATTCCAAGCATGAAGAGCATTCTTTTCTTCTAAATCAGCTCCTTCTTCTTCAGAAGCATCATTTAATTTTTTGAAAGATAATATTTCCGTTGTCTCTATGAGGTTTACTATTTGTAATACTATCTTTTCTAAGTCGATTGTTATCGTTTTTTCTAACATATCAATTTCATTTGAAATTGTTTGCTGCACATCAATTAAATTAAGATCTGGAATTTGTTTAATTCTTTGATTAGCAATATTAAGAGCGAGCGACGCTTGTTTAGGACTATTTAAGATTTGAAGCTGAAAGTTTGCAACTTCTAAATAATATTCAGCTTCAGATATAAGAAAATTATTCCTTGTGTCTGATGAAACCCCAACTAATGACCCAATTCTATCTTCAACTAAAGACATTCTCGAAGGTATTGATTTTAATAATTGCAGTTGTTTTTCCAAACTTTCATTTGAAAAATAGTTTTCCTTATTATCTTCTATATTATCAATTACATTTGCATTACTTTCTTGCTGAATTTCATTATCATCGGAATTAAAATAATCTTTCTTCATTGTATTCATCCAGCTAATGAAAAATAAAAAAATAATAATAACGAAGCCAAAGGATAACAAATAAAAAACCCATTTCAATTTTGATCTAAATGAATTTTTATTTTCCAATTTTTGATTTTCAGAATTCTTTTTTGATTTCATAGTATTTCAATTCTTAGATTATGACCTGAGTTTACTAGCAAAAATAATTGCATCAATAATTTTTGCATTATCAGTTCCACTTGCCAAAGCATATCTAGTTTTTGGATAATTTTTTTTTGCTTCTTTAATAACACGTTTTGCAGGTGTAACGAGTGGCATAGATCCTATTTCTTTTGAAAGTTCATCAGGAAGCAATAAAAAAATATTCTTGTATGTTTGGATGCTCATTGCAGTCATAATATGAATTTGTTTATTGCGCAAAGCTGTTTCAATTTTTTCTAACGCTTTTTTCTCAATATTTGGAAGATTTCTCTCATAGACTGATAAGTAATGTACAGTTGCACCTCGTTTTTGTAATGTATCTCCTAATAAATTTAGGCCCTCATTACCTCTGATGATGCGAATTTT
>TARA_B100001057_G_scaffold193744_1_pt1 | contig 12287 bp, 13 predicted proteins | sample TARA_B100001057 | Tara Oceans TARA_B100001057 (sample SAMEA2621839) | marine metagenome | biome: marine biome (ENVO:00000447); feature: surface water layer (ENVO:00002042); material: "saline water (ENVO:00002010), including plankton (ENVO:xxxxxxxx)" | depth 5 m | reverse complement strand
ACCCAAAATGACAGAACAACAACTAAAAAATTAATTCTTCAATAATTAATTTTTAAATTCCAATTCGAGAGCGTTGCTACGGCAGCGCTCTTTTTTTGTCTATTTTTGTAACTCCATTTTAGAATTTATGGATTTCAGTTCAATTTTTAATATCGACACCAATGCTGCTTTTGAAAAAAAAGCACTTGATATTTTCAAATTTCAGTTTGAAAACAATTCGCTATACCGCTCCTTTTGTGATCTGCTATATAAAAATCCGGCCGATATCCATAAATTAGAAGACATTCCCTTTTTACCCATAGAATTTTTTAAAACCCACAGCGTCCTATCCTCCAAAGCAGCCATTGAACAAACTTTTAGCAGCAGTGGTACAACCAACAGCATTACGAGTCAACATCACATAACGGATCTGAGAGTTTATAAAAACAGTTTCATTAAAGGATTTGAAGGGGTTTATGGCTGCATTGAAGATTTTACCATTCTAGCCTTACTGCCATCCTATTTAGAACGCAAAGGATCCTCTTTGGTCTATATGGTTGATGATATGATAAAAAAATCTGGACATCCAAAGAGTGGGTTTTATTTAGACGATTTGAAAGGATTGAGAGATACCCTTTTAAAACTTGAGGCTACGGGACAAAAAACGCTGCTCATTGGTGTGTCTTATGCCCTTTTGGATTTGATCGAATTTCATCAATTTGAATTAAAGCACACCTTAGTGATGGAAACAGGAGGCATGAAAGGGCGTCGCAAAGAGTTAATCAAATCAGAGCTGCACGCCTTGTTAAAAAAAGGATTTGGTCTTGAAACCATTCACAGCGAATACGGCATGACCGAATTGTTGTCTCAGGCCTATTCAATGAGAGATGGGCTTTTTTCAACACCCCCTTGGATGCAAATATTAATTCGGGATCCTGAGGATCCTTTTAAAATATTAAAAGAAGGCAAATCTGGCGGCATCAATGTAATTGATCTGGCCAATATCAACTCTTGTGCATTTATCGCCACACAAGACTTGGGGAAAATGCATAAAAATGGGCTTTTCGAGTTACTTGGTCGCTTTGACCAATCCGATATAAGAGGCTGTAATTTGATGGTGGTTTGAACTTAAACCGCGCGAATGATAAAAGTACTGCGTTTTCCGCGATTGATAATGATGTAAGTGTCATTAATCAAGTCTGAAACATGAATTAAATAAGTTTCATTTACTTTTTCTTTATTGACTGATACTGAATTTTCTTTTAGCGCGCGACGGGCTTCTCCGTTGGAAGCTAAGAACCCAGTTTCAGAGCACAACCCCGCGATCATGTCTAGACCCGCTTCTATTTTTGCTCTGGAAACATCGGCCTGAGGCACGCCTTCAAAAACTTCTAAAAAGGTGGCTTCATCCAAGCTGCTAATGTCCGTTTTGAATGCCTTACTGTACAAGATTTGTGAAGCTTTTTCCGCGTTTTCACAATTGGCGGCACCATGAACCATATTTGTAACCGCTTGCGCCAATCTTTTTTGAAGCACTCTGGCATGGGGTTGCTTTTTATGCGACTCAATCAAATCATCGATTACATCTTTTTCTAAAAACGTAAAGATTTTAATATACTTCTCCGCATCTTCATCACTAGAATTTAACCAGTATTGATAAAATTTATAGGTCGAGGTACGTTTGGCATCCAGCCACACATTGCCACCCTCGCTTTTTCCAAATTTTGAACCATCTGTTTTGGTGATCAATGGGCATGTGATGGCGAATCCTTTACCATTGGCGGCACGTCGTATCAATTCGGTTCCAGTGGTGATGTTACCCCACTGATCGCTTCCACCCATTTGAAGGGTACAACCTAAAGATTGGAATAAATATAGAAAATCATAGCCTTGCACCAGTTGATAGGTGAATTCTGTAAAACTCATTCCTTCCTTGCTTTCTGAAGCGATTCTGTTTTTCACTGAATCTTTCGCCATCATATAATTAACGGATATGTGCTTCCCAACATCACGAATAAATTCTAAAAACGAAACGTCTTTCATCCAGTCGTAATTATTGACCATCAAAGCGGCATTAAGATCTTGGGTGTCAAAATCTAAAAAATGAGCCAATTGTTTTTGAATGGCCTTTTGGTTGTGGCGAAGCGTGGGTTCGTCTAATAAATTGCGTTCCGCAGATTTCCCTGAAGGATCTCCAATCATCCCTGTAGCGCCACCAACCAATGCCACGGGTTTATGCCCACAGCGTTGAAAATGAGCCAATAACATAATTGGAACCAAGTTACCAATGTGTAATGAATCGGAGGTTGGATCAAAACCTATGTAGGCTGTGCGCATGGTTTCTAGAAGATGCGCCTCAACGCCTGGCATATGGTCGTGAAGTATACCGCGCCATTTTAAAACTTCTATAAAATTTTTGGTCATTTTATAATTCTTGATAAACAAAGATAAAAGATTCAGTAGGGATGAGAAAAGAAAAATCAGTAATTTCGCAACATGGTATTAGTCACAGGTGGCACCGGACTTGTTGGAAGTCACTTACTTCTTAAATTAGCACAACAAAATCAATCTGTTCGAGCAATCTACAGAAAGGGTGCGGATCTCAATCGGGTCAAAACTGTTTTTTCTTACTATTCTATAAATTCAAAATCACTTTACGATACCATTGAATGGACTGAAGCAGATTTAAATGATTTACCAAAGTTAACCATGGCGTTTAGAGACATAACCCATGTGTTCCACTGTGCCGCTTATATTTCTTTTGATCCTGCCAATTATAAAATTTTGAGAGCGACTAATATCAAAGGAACTGCCAATATTGTGAATTTATGCATTGCAAATAAGGTTGAAAAGTTATGCCATGTCAGCAGTGTAGCGACTTTGGGTTACAATGCGGATTTAATAACGGAAGAAACCCTTTGGGAGGGCAATCAAAATCAAAGCGTTTACGCCATCTCAAAATATGGGGCAGAAATGGAAGTGTGGCGGGCTTCTCAAGAAGGGGTGTCGGTGGTAATTGTTAATCCTGGTGTGATTTTGGGGCCTGGTTTTTGGAATTCTAGCAGTGGTATATTGTTCAAAGTAGCGGCAAAGAAACAACGCTATTATACAAATGGGAGAACAGGCTACGTAGCCGTTAATGATGTCGCTAAAGCGATGCTGAATTTAATGGAATCCGATATTAAAAATCAGCGTTACGTTCTGGTGGCTGAAAACCTAACCTATAAAGAGATCCTCACTACCGTTGCTAAAAGCATGAAGGTAGCGCCCCCTACAAAACTGGCTTCTGAACGTATGCTACAGTTCGCATTGATTTACGATTGGCTGCAGTCTAAATTATTGGGAAGAAAAAGACGGCTGAGCAAAGCCCTGTGCCGTGCGCTTACAAGGGACTCTAAATTCAGTTCCGAAAAAATAAAAATAGGCTTAAAATCCTTCAAGTTTACGCCTATTCCCAAGGCAATTCAACAAACGGTTAAATATTTTTTCTAAGCTGATCTTTAGTCAATTTGCGATTTTTTTTTCTGATTCCAATTAAAGAATCTTTTTTTCGCTTTCTTGTGGTGTCCGGTTTTGCCTTTTGGATTTCAATACGCTTTTGGATACGCTGTTTTTCGTTATCAAGTTTTTGTTTTACACGCTGATAAATTAAGCTGTATTGGTCAATATTACGGGCGTAATACGCATTGCTATTTTCAAACTGTGCCGAATCAATATTATGTTTTTTAAAAACGTATTCCAATGGGTTTTTAAGCCGATCCTCTAATATTTTTTTATTGGCACCTTGAGCTGAATTTAAAATCATAAGATCACTTAAGATTTCCACCATTTGATCTTCAGCAATCAAGTCCGAAGGGGTTTCATAGGAGTTTTTATTACAAGACTGCAGAATGAGGACAAGTGCTAAAAAATGGAGAAATTTCATCGGTTGAATGTAAGGCGCATGGCCGAATTTTTGTTTGTAAATTTATTATTTTGATAGACTAAATTACCATTTAAAATGGTGTGGGTGATTCTGGACTTAAAAGTGACCCCCTCAAAAGGGGACCAGCCACACTTGTATAAAATATTTTCTGAAGTAACAGTCCACGGGTTGTGCGGGTCTACTAAAATTAAATCTGCAAAATAGCCTTCACGAATAAAGCCTCTTTTTTCAATTTGAAATAAAATAGCGGGATTATGGGCCATTTTTTCTACCAGCTTTTCAATTGAAATTTTGCCTTTGTGATAGGCTTCCATCAGTGCTACTACCGCATGTTGAACCAAAGGTCCGCCTGAGGGGGCTTTGGGATATAGATTTGCTTTTTCTTCCCTAGTATGAGGGGCGTGATCTGTGGCAATGACATCAATTCTATCGTCCAATAGAGCCTCCCACAAGGCTTCTCGATCTTTGGTTGTTTTCACGGCTGGATTCCATTTGATAAAGGTTCCTTTCGTGTCGTAATCTTCATCAGAGAACCAAAGGTGGTGGATGCAAACCTCCGCAGTAATTTTTTTCTTTTCCAATGGTTTTTTGTTGGAAAATAAGGCCGTTTCTTTGGCTGTAGACAAGTGAAAAACATGCAATCTAGCGCCTGTTTTTTTTGCCAATTCAATGGCTTTTGATGATGACAAATAACAAGCTTCTTCACTTCTTATAACGGGATGAAATTTAATGGGGATGTTGTCGCCGTATTCGTCCTTGAATTTTTTAGTATTGGAACGAATGGTTTCCTCATCTTCACAATGCACAGCGATCAGTAAATCTGTGCTAGCAAATATCTTTTCTAAAACCTCTGGGTTGTTAACCAACATATTACCTGTTGAGGAGCCTAGAAAAAGCTTAAGGGCTGCCACATTTTTAGAATCAACTTTAAGAATTTCATCTAAATTATCATTGGTGCCTCCAAACATAAATGAATAGTTGGCGTAGGACGTTTCTGAGGCCTTGGTGAATTTTTCTTCAAGCTTTTTAATGGTCGTAGCTTGGGGTTTGGTGTTAGGCATTTCTATAAAAGAAGTGATCCCCCCGGCAATGGCTGCTCTTGACTCTGTCTCAATGGTTCCTTTGTGAGTTAGACCTGGTTCTCTAAAATGAACTTGGTCATCAATCATACCTGGTAATAAAAATTTATTTTCAGCATCAATAACTAGGGTGTCAGCGTTTTTTGCGCTTATTGACGGGGCAATTTCTTTGATTATTTGACCTTCAATTAACAAGTCCCCCACCAAGATTTCTCCCAGATTTACAATGCGTGCATTTTTAATTAATATTGATGATTCTTGCATTTATAATTTGCGTAAAATTTGTTTAACGCGCAAGATCAAAACTCCCTTTATTGCTTCTGATATGATGCCTTTTGAAAGTTTAGATGTGCCTTTGACGCGGTCGGTAAAGATAATGGGTATTTCTTTAATTTTAAATTTTTTGTGAAAGGCTTTGTATTTCATTTCAATTTGAAAAGCATAACCTACAAACTTAATCTGATTCAAATCTAAAGATTCCAAAACTGTCCTTTTATAGCAGACAAATCCTGCAGTTGGATCTTTAACTGGCATACCCGTAATGATGCGTACATACCAAGACGCGAAGTAAGAGAGTAAAATCCTAGACAGCGGCCAATTCACAACATTAATGCCATTTTTGTAGCGTGAACCAATGGCAAAATCAACTCCATGTTCAGCACACGCTTTGTAAAGCGCAATCAAAGAATTGGGATCATGAGAAAAATCGGCATCCATTTCAAAAATATATTTATAATCCCGTTCTAATCCCCACTTGAATCCCGCTATATAAGCCTTGCCCAGACCCGATTTTGACAAGCGGTTTAGTAGAAATAATTTGTTAGAAAATTCGCTTTGAAGACTACAAACCTTATCTGCTGTTTGATCTGGAGAATTATCATCCACCACCAAAATATGAGTCTGCGGATGTAACAAAAATACCGCCCGCAAAAGTGCCTCGATATTATCGATTTCATTAAAAGTTGGAATGATGATGAGTGCGTCTTTCATAAAACATGGTACGGCAAGCAAAAATAAGCTATTTATACGAGTCCTATTATACAAAATTTCTTCTTAATTTTGTATATGCTTCGAGAGGTTATTTCAAATGACGGTTATGTATTGTGTGCACTGCTAAGCCTCTTACTATTGTTGATTGTAAAAATACTTCATTCCAGACGTTTGATTGATTTTTTAGGGTTCCTAGGAAATTCTAACTATTTACGAATCTACTTAAAAGACCACTCTTTTTTTGACAGTTTTGACGTCCTTTTATTCTTTAATTTTTGTTTGAACGCAACTGCTTTTGGTTATATTGCTTATGTGGCATTGGTTGGAGATGTTGCAATGAATGGCAGCATATTTTTTACTGCTTTTGGATTGATTGCCTTGGGGATTGTTTTAAAAATTGGATTTGAACTTCTTATTGGATTCGTCTTTGACTTGTACAAACCCTTAAACGTTTTAACATTCCAACAAATCAGTAGCATCAACTTTGCTGGTGTCTTATTGCTTCCGATGAATGCACTCCTTGTATTTTATTTAAACTTTGAGAAATCTGCAGTCCTAATTGTAGTACTTTTAGTATTGTTTGTTTTGATCTTGGGGATGGTGAAGACCATTCAATCCAATCTAAAACTCATTTTAAGTAATTTCTTGTATTTTATTTTATATATTTGCACCCTGGAATTTGGACCCTACATTATAATTTATAACTATTTAAGTCAATCCAGTTACTTATAGAGCACCCATTTTATGAAAGTAAAAACCATTTTAGTTTCACAACCCGAGCCAAAGGTCGAAAACTCACCTTATTTTGACTTACAACAAACTCAAAAAGTAAAAATTGATTTTCGCCCCTTCATCCATGTCGAGAACGTTACAACAAAGGAGATTAGATTACAAAAGGTAGATTTCTCCAAATTTTCTGCGATCATTTTAACCAGTAGAAACGCCGTTGATCACTTTTTTAGAGTGGCTGAATCCATGCGTTTTAAAGTTCCAGATTCAATGAAGTATTTTTGTCAGTCTGAGGCTGTTGCCTATTACTTGCAAAAATATGTGGTATACAGAAAGCGTAAAATTTATGTTGGCAAACGTACCTTTGCGGACCTTCTGCCGGTCATTAATAAGTACAAAAACGAATCTTTTTTACTGCCTTCTTCTGACAAACTTAAGCCTTCAATTCCTATCGCTTTAGATGAATTAGGCCTCAATTGGAAACAAGCTGTTTTTTACAAAACAGTCATTAGTGATTTATCGGATTTGGCCGATGTATATTATGATATTTTGGTATTTTTCAGTCCGTCTGGAATTGATTCTTTATTTCACAATTTCCCGGATTTTAAACAAAATGACACACGTATTGCTGTTTTTGGGAACACCACTGTCAAAGCCGTCGAAAATAAAGGTCTCCGCGTGGATATATCAGCTCCTAATAAGGATACACCTTCAATGAGCATGGCACTTGAGCGTTACATAAAAAAAATGAACAAAAAGTAGTTCACTTCCTATCCTACTAGCTCAAGACCTGTTTTTATTCAAATCTTAATATCGTATATTTATAGAAATTCTCTGAATAATGAAATTTAAGCTTTTCTTGCTATTTGTAACAATATTCATTTTAAGTTGTACTGATGAATCTAGTGATTCCGCTGCAGCAGAAAACAACGCAGGTGATTTCTTTCCAAGTGACACCAATAATTACTGGAAATATATAGTGTCTAGTAGTAGTGAAGAACTGCCCGATATGGACTTTACAGCCTTGGATTCGGTTTATGTTGCTGAGTCTTTTGATAACGCCATCTCATTAGCGGCTAATGACGGCAGCTCGGCCAATGGGAGGATGAATATGATTTTAACCTCTGGCAACTTATACAAAACTAACAATACATTGGAATTGGTTGGGAGCCTTGATCTTTCTGAAAATTTTTCCGCTTTGGGACTGGCAGAAAGCTTTAGCTTGACAAATCTGACCCTCTATGATTTAGAGGCTTCCAACGAAAGTATTATGTTTACAGAAAGTGGTACGTTTTCAAATTCAATTCCTATTCAAGATACCGAGGTACCGGTTGATATTAATTTTGAAATCCAAACTAAAAAATTAAATTTTTACGATTCTAAAACAATCAACCAAATAAATTACAGCAATGTTTTTGAGGGCGAACTGGCGCTATCCTTGGGTGCCAATACCACAATTTCTCTGTTGGGCTTTCCTCAAACCGTTGCATTTTTAGATCCTCAAAACATCCTTTCCGTAAAGTATTACTTCGCAGAGTCTATTGGGATGGTAAACGCTCAAGCGTCTCAAGGCTTCACTTTGTCAGATGAATTTTTGAATTTATTAAATTTAGCCAACATTCCATTAGAAATAACGCCCAGCTTCAATAATTCAAGTTCAGAAGTGTTAAGTGATTATGTATTGGAATAACAATGGTTTATTTAAAAACTAGTAGCATAAAGATGCCGTAAAGCAGCACTAGAAAAAAGCCTTCTTTGAGTTGTAATTTATGGCGCTTTGTCAGTAAAATCAAGGGCAAGATAACCACTGCAAATACCAACATCCAGAGTACATCTCTTGATAGAATTTGAGCATCTTTAACTGGGATGCTGTCCACCATTGCGGTCAAACCTAAAACGGATCCAATATTAAAAATATTAGAGCCAATAAGATTCCCTAACGACAGGGCTTTTTCTTTTTTAATGACTGCAATAATGGAGGCCGACAGTTCTGGAATACTGGTGCCTAAAGCAACTAAAGAAACTGAAATAACAGCTTCACTGACGCCCATTTGTGCGGCCACTACAATAGCACCATCCACCAACCAATCCGCACCATAAAACAAGGCCAGTCCTCCAATGGCCAGCCAAATAATTATTTTAAAATAGGAAACTTCAGACAAATTATCCATTTCGGGATCTGTTTCGAAATTGGTGCGTCGCGATCTTTTGATGAGCAAAATAATAAATACCAACAGTGCGATGAATAAAATAGCGCCCTCAAAAGAAGTCAATTGCTGGTCATTGTGCATGAAGGCATAAACGAGCAATGAGAAAATGACCAAGGCGGGCCAATTAAATTTATAAAAAGAAGGATCGACTTCAATAGTTGTACAGATGGCAGTAATGCCTAAAACAAGCCCAATATTAGCAATATTTGAACCAATAACATTGTTAATTGCAATGGCAGGCGCACCTTGAAGGGCGGCATTCAAACTCACCAACAGTTCTGGAAAAGAAGTTGCAAAAGACACCACAGTTAGGCCAATAACCATTTTGGGAAGGTTCAATTTTAACGACAGCCCCACAGAAGCACGCACCAAATATTCTCCTCCAATGACGAGAAGTACAAATCCTATGAGCATAAAAACAACCTCCATTTTAAATATTTTTAACGAATATAGTTTAAGATTTAAAAATAGCTGAATATATCCAAAAGAAATTCTATTTTTGAAGTATGAAATTCGTTTTCAAATACTTGGCCAACCTAAATAAAATGTTTCTACCCAGTTACACAAAACGCCGACTGGATTTGAGCAAAGCCACTAAATTGCAATTGGTCCTTATTGGCTGGCGTACCTTTGTCACCTTAAGAGCTCTGGATTAATTTTTTGTGTTTAATACGTTTATGGCCGCTCAAATGTTCAGATTAGAAAAAAACAACGATTTTATAAGTTTACACAGCCCATGTTCTAGTACCCAAGCGCGATTTTGTTTAGGACGCGGTGGAAGTCTGGATACACTTGTGGTTGAAAACACCAACATTGTCACTAACCTCAGCCCAATTTCCCCTCAAAAAACGTATCCCTCTTCTGTGCTATTTCCCTTTGCTAACAGAATTAAAGACGGAAAATACAGTTTTAACAATAAAAATTACGCCTTTGATTGCAACGAGGTAGCAGCGAACAATGCCCTTCACGGTTTGGTATACAATAAAACTTTCAATTGTGTAGCTCACAAATTGACGTCTGAATTTGCCAGTCTCCAATTGCGTTATGAAACCGATAAACCTGAAGACAGTTTTCCATTTTTTTACCGCATTGACCTGTTCTATAAATTAACAAAAAATGGCTTATCACTAGCAATTACTGTATTGAACACTGGCGAAAATAAATTCCCCTTCACCTTGGGCTGGCATCCTTACTTCAAAACGTCTGATATAAATCAAAGTGCGCTGCGTTTTTCCAGTTCTAAAAAATTGGAAGCCGATGCGAGAAATATAACCACTGGTGTGGTCGGCTGTGATTTAACCATGCCTTATGGCTTAAAGGGTGTTACACTTGATGATGCCTATATTTTACAGGCGCCTGTGGTTGAATTTATAACCCCAGAATACGATGTGAAACTGACGGCATCTGAAACAGAAACCTATTTACAACTCTACACCCCAACAGGTCTTTCTGCTATAGCTATTGAACCCATGACTGGGGTTTCTGACAGTTTTAACAACAAGATTGGGTTAAAAGAACTCCACCCAAAAGAAACCTTTCAAATTTTCTGGGATTTAGAAGTGCAGTTGAAAATAATAGAAACTGAATCCCACTAATAATTAGACCCAGCCTTAGAGCGCTGTTGTAAAAGACGGAGATATAGATAATAAAATCCCCAAAAATAATTAATTATTCTTGAGGATAATTTGTGACCCAAACTTACGGGAGTTCGAACTTTTTGAGTAGTCTTTATTGTTTACTACTTATGATTTTTAATGAAAAATCTTTAATTAATTCGTAACCACCCCTTTCGGCTAATAATCTTACAAATCGATTATTTTTTTCCATTTTATCATAAAGCATAAGATGATCTGCTGTATCTTTTCCTGACAATCCTACCCAGTGAGTCGCTCCATTTGGCAAACCAATGTCATAGGTCCCAAAGCCTACTACACGATCTTTAAACTCCTCTTTAAATTCATCAACAATTTTATCGTGTGCAACTTTAAAAGCGGATGGATCTTCAGGGATAATATTCCAAATATGAACTTCTGGATTGGTTTCTAAGTTACCTTCTTTCCAGCTCATCATTCTTCCTGTAGATGAAACGCCCCAATCTTCAATGTAGTTTCCCATTTTGGCCCAAAAGACAGCATTTTTATCCGAGGCCCAAAACTCATCTGCAATCATTTTTTCCCCTAGAGTATATAAAAATACCAATCGATGTGTCATACCATTGCTGTCACCTCCAGTGAATCTTTCTAAAACAATTGCACCTTTATTCATTTCAACGCCTTCAAAAACCTCCTCAAAAGCTTCTTTGATGTCTTTTTGAGTAAACGGTTTTACTTTTACTTCTATGGCAGAGAAGGCCATAGTTTGCGCATTCATCCATTGTGTTGAAAAACAAAACAATAGAGATATTATAAATACTTTTTTCATTTTTAGTTAATTTTAAATTATTTCAGAATTTACAAAAAAACTTGCAAAAAAAAACCTAATAATTAAAATTTAAAGATTAATTAATAACTGCCACGAAAAATAACAATTATATTAGATGAAAATTTAAAAAAACTAAAAATGAAAAAATTTATTTTATTGGCATTACTAGTGATCTCTTTTGCAACTGCAGCTCAAGAATCCGTTTTATTACGTTTAAATTACAATAAAGGTGATAACTATATTACATCTGTTCAGTTAGAGCAAAGTATGGGCACACAAGGCGGAATGAGTATGACGATGGTAATGAACTCAAATGTAAACAGTGTAGATGACAAATTAATTATGTTAGAATCGAAAATAGAATCGATTGATATGAATATGAACCTAGGCGGTATGGTTATGGATTATGATTCAAATAAGTCTAGTGAAGAGTTAGATCAAATGGGGCAAATGATGAAGTCACAATTTGACCCAATTTTAAAAGCAACTATCTATAACTCTGTAGACCGTTATGGGAACGTTTTAGAATTAAAAGTTGAACCAACTCTGCCCGGTATGGAGCAATTTACAGGAAGTCAAAATGCGATTAATTTTCCAGAAGAAGAAGTGTCTATTGGCTCCTCATGGGTGAATGAAGCTGAGAATCAAGGAATGAAAATTAACACAAAATATACGGTCACTAACATTGCTGATGGAATGGTTTTTTTAGATCTATCCGGAGATGTTTCGGGAATAGGAGCAGGTACCATAAACGGAAAATCGACTGTAGAAATTAGTAGTGGAATTCAAACTAATGCGACTATTGAAATGAGTATTTCTTCTCAAGGAATAGAAATGAGTATGGTGACAACATCTACTATGAAAAAAGTCTAAGTTTATATTTTTTAAATTAAAGACTTGTAAACTAAAATATTCCCAGAAATAATTTATTATTCTTGGAGATAATTTGTGACC
>TARA_B100001057_G_scaffold402834_1_pt1 | contig 12292 bp, 13 predicted proteins | sample TARA_B100001057 | Tara Oceans TARA_B100001057 (sample SAMEA2621839) | marine metagenome | biome: marine biome (ENVO:00000447); feature: surface water layer (ENVO:00002042); material: "saline water (ENVO:00002010), including plankton (ENVO:xxxxxxxx)" | depth 5 m | reverse complement strand
GGATCCCATCCCCAATATCTTCCCCAACTTTCATTTGCCCACATACCACCTAAAAAGTTACCGATAGTTAACATTACAAGTCCAATAGTTAATGATAATTCATTAACAATAGTTAATTCTTCTAATTTTTTTACAAAAGAGTTTCTGTTCTTCTTATTTGCAATAATTGTAAGCAATAATACTACGATACCTAGGATCATACCAATAGCGAATGGACCATAGCTTCCTACTATAACAGCTACATGAATCATAAGCCAATAGCTATCAAGAACGGGTTGAAGATTTGCTATTGATGGGTCTAACCAATTCATGTGCGCTACAGACAAAATAATAGAGGATACTAGAGTTGCGGAAGCCAAAGTGAAATATGATTTTCTTCCAAATATTATACCGAATATTACAGTTGCCCATGCAACAAAAATTATTGATTCATATGCATCACTCCAAGGAGCATGACCTGCAATATACCATCTAGCAGCAAGTCCAATAGTGTTTAAGATAAATAAGAAATATATAGTATATTCGATAAATTTTATGAGAATATTGTAGAATTTCTTGTCATTAAAAATTTGAAGAATTAAGATTAATAATAATGAGAACCCAAATAACAAATACCATTTGTATAACCTGTTGAAGATATCTACTTTATTATAAATAATTTCTGATGATATTTTTAAATCACTAGGTAGAACATCTCTACCATATTTAACTTGATAACCCTTAATGCTTTCAAGTAATTCTTCAGATTGGGAATAATTATTGCTTTTTCTTGATACTCTCAAGGTTTGAAAATATAATTGAAGAACATTATTAACATACAGGGAGTCAGCCCCACTAATTTCTACATCATTTACTTCAGGATAAGAAACCCATTTATTGTTGGAATCTTTTGGGATTGGAAATATCCTCATTATTTTACCCTCTAAAGCAGAATAAAGAAGGTTTACTCTTCTATCTAACTCAATTATATCTTTTTCAATTTGGGTTGGTACAGTGGCTAAATAAGCTCTTTCGAGGTTTGCAGCTAATTTATAGTTTCCAATAGAATCAAAAAAAGAAACTAGTGGAGCTTTTTTAACATTTTTATCTAGTCCAATAATCTTTTTAATGGAATCACCTTTCTGGCGTGATTTAATATACACAAGTGGCGCATTGAACCAAACACCTGGGTTATCCATTATAGAAAGTAATACCTGATCAGAATTTAATCCATTGTAAGAGTTAGACCTACTAACTTTCCTAAGTAACTCAGAAGAAAATGTGTTAGCTGGTTTCATTCTTCCTCCACTATCCTGAATAAGAATTTTTCCAAATTTACTGGCATGCTCTTTAGAGTATGTTGTCGAGGAGATTATTGAATCAATATATTGACTTTTGGGAGCTGGATTAATATTTTGACTAAATAACCCTGAGCTGAATAATAGTAAAACTAATACAGCTGTCTTCTTGTTTAATTGTTTCGCTAAAAATTTAAACCTTGAATTTCCTAAAAAGAAAATCCCCATCATACTTAAATAGAGTAAAAAGTAACCTGCATATGTTATGAATGTACCCCAAAAATCGTTGTTAACTGATAATACAGTGCCTTTTTCATCAGGGTCAAATGAAGCCTGAAAAAATCTATAGCCTTTATAGTTCAAAATATTATTCATAAAAATATCATAGTCAAATGATTCTTTGTCTTGAACTGTTACCCTACTCATAAAAGAAGAATAACTATTTACTGTTCCAGGATATTTTTCAGCTATAAAGTCATTTAACTGAATACTAAAAGGAAGTTGTACTTCATTGGAGCCATATGATAAATAAAAATCAAGATCGTCTATGGTTAATGATTTTGGACTATTAACATATCCTCTTCCACCCAAAAGTGTTATCCTTTCACTCTTACCATTGTAATTGACCTTAAGATAAAGAGCATCTTCAATTTCCCTATCGGTTATTTCAGCGTCAACAATTTCAAAGACACCTCTCAAAGCAGGTTCGGGGAATACAAATTGAAAGCCAGGTATTTGATATAGTGACCTAAGCTCTAATGGCTGCTTTTTATCTTTGGCTAAATTACCATTCTGTTGTGTAGACATAATGGTAAATTGAGCATCAAAAGGCGATACAATAAAATATTCTCCTTCCTCGGAAGTTATGTTTATTGCTCCTTTCTGATAAGAATTAAAAGAAAATAAAATATTTTGAATGCTGGAAACCTGCCCCTCTTTAATAAAATGCTCACGTCTGTTTCCATCTACTGCCTCAACTAATTTTATATACCTTTCACCTGATGGATCAAGTACTAGTCCCTCTGTAACATTCTCTCTAAAGTCATCAAAAGAAATTGAAAAATTTTTATCATAAAAGTTTTCATTAATTTCAAAATTATTATTAACGTGCTCAGATAAAAGAAGTTGAGATTTTAGAGTCTTCCTTTCAGAGACTCCATCATTTTCACCATCAATAAAAACAGTTAAATACGTTTTTTCGGTCAAGTAAGAATTTGATATGTTATTCTCTCTAATTGGCATAACTCCCTCATCACCTATGTATCTTGTAATAAATGCACCAAGTAGAATAAAAATAAAAGATAAATGAAGAATAAGAACTGATAATTTCTCTCTGCTAAGAAGGTTATATTTCTTAATATTTCCCATAAAGTTAACCATCAATAAAAGCATAAGGACTTCAAACCACCATGCATTGTAGACCCATATTCTTGCTGCATCTGTAGAATACCAACTTTCTAAAAAAGTCCCTAAGCCCATAGCAATTGGAAATAATATCAGCAATGCAAGCATTAATTGAGTAGAAAAAAGAAAATTTAGTATTTTAGTTCCCATTTTAAAGCCATCAAAGATAAATATGAAATTTTAATATTTAATAATTTGGCAGGGAATATCATGTTAAAGTTTATTTAAATTTGGAATAAAATATTATGGATACTTACAAGACAAGATTAAAAAATATAACAACCTTCATTTTTGATGTTGATGGAGTTATGACTAATGGTAAAATTATTTACACTCACGATGGAAAGATTGACAGACAATTCAATGCAAAAGATGGCTATGCTATAAAACATGCAATATCAAAAGGATATAGAATTGCTATCATATCTGGAGGTATGCAGGAAAATGTAAGAACCAGACTTAACTCATTAGGTGTCGAAGATGTCTTCCTCAAGGCATTTAACAAAATTGAAATATTAAATAACTTCATGAAGGATAAGGGTATTGAGAAAAAAAATATTCTTTACATGGGTGATGACAATCCAGATATTAAACCGCTAAAAGTTGTCGGTATATCTTCTTGTCCAAAGGATGCATCAGTTGATGTAAAATCAATATGTGATTATGTTTCACACAAAAAAGGTGGATTTGGATGTGTAAGAGATGTAATTGAACAAGTAATGAGAATTCATGGAAAATGGATTTAATAAATAAATCAAAGTATAAAATTATTTTAGGCTCAGGATCTACAAGAAGAAAAGAGCTATTAGGTATGACAGGTATCAATTTTTCAGTGATGTCAATTCCTGTTGATGAAAGTTTCCCGGATTCTCTTCAAGAAACAGATGTTTCAGAATATATAGTCAAAAACAAGTCAAATGCTTTTAATGAGTTAATCAAAGAACATGAAATCATCATTACTGCTGATACGCTTGTCTGGTTTGAAAATAAATGCTTAGGTAAACCCAAGGATAAAAGAGAAGCAAAACAAATGCTTAAATTATTTGCAGGCAAATCCCATGATGTTATTACTTCAGTTGGTTTCTTAACTATGAGTAATTTCAAAATTTTGACAGAAAGTACGACAGTTAGATATAAGGATCTTACTAATAGTGAGATTGATTATTATGTTGAAAATGTTAATCCAATTGATAAAGCTGGAAGTTATGGTATTCAAGACTGGATTGGCATGATTGGAGTTGAATATGTAAATGGTAGCTACACTAGTGTTTTAGGGTTACCTGTGCCTCAAACAACAAATGAAATTATTAAAATTGTCAATGAAAATCTTTAAGTTAAAATATTCACAAAAGCTCCCTATTAGTTTGAATGAAGCATGGGATTTTTTATCATCGCCCAACAATTTGGAATTAATAACACCTAGGCATATGGATTTCAACATAACTGATTGGGATAAAAAAAAGGCTTACCCTGGCCAAATAATACAGTATACTGTTAAACCATTACTTGGTGTAAAGATTAATTGGGTTACAGAAATTACTCAAGTTAAAGACAAAGAGTTTTTCATAGATGAACAAAGATTTGGCCCTTACAGCTTCTGGCATCACAAGCATTTTTTAAAAGAGGTTGAAAATGGTATATTAATTGAAGATGTAATTCATTATAAAATACCACTAGGACCAATTGGAATCCTTCTTAATTTCCTTTTTATTAATTCTAAATTGAACAGTATTTTTAAATACAGGAAACAAGAATTAATAAAAATCTTTGGAGATTATAAATAAATGAAGAATATACTTTTAATAGGAGGTTCAACAGGAATTGGTTATGAACTTTCAAAAAAACTTGTAAACAACAATAACGTTTTTGTATCTACCAGAAATACAGAAATTTTTAATGGTACTGACATAAACTCTCATGTACTTAATTTAGATGAAGAGTTTGAATTAGATTGGTTGCCAGATCAAATTGATGGTTTTGTTTACTTACCAGGCACAATAAATCTCAGACCATTTAAAGGTATTAAACCGTCTACATTCATGGATGATTTTAATATCAATGTAATGGGTTGTGTCAAAATATTACAAAAAGTTTTGCCTAAACTTCAATCTGCTGACAATCCTAGCATTGTTATGTTTAGTACAGTTGCAGTAAAACTTGGAATGCCCTTTCACAGCTCAGTCTCTACCTCTAAAGGAGCTATAGAAGGTTTGACTAGATCCCTTGCTGCTGAATTTGCTCCAAAAATTAGAGTAAATGCTATTGCACCATCAATACTTAACACTCCTATGGCAGAAAAATTTTTAAATTCTGATTCAAAGTTAGATAATGCTAGGAACAGACACCCAATGAAAGAAATTGGTTCAGCTCAAGACATATCTGAAATGGTTAATTTTTTATTAAGTGAAAAAAGTAAATGGATGACTGGTCAAATAATTCCATTTGACGGAGGAATTGGTTCGCTTAAAACTAATTAATGAGAGGAGTCAAAAAAGAAAATTTACCAACAAAAAAATGTGTTGTATGTGGTTTGGAATTTTCATGGAGAAAAAAATGGGACAAAAATTGGGATGAGGTCAAATATTGTAGCAAATTATGCAGAAACAAAAGATAAATAGTTTAGTATGGTTTAGAAATAACTTAAGGGTTGAAGACAATAGTTCATTAACCAGTGCCATAAATAATTCAGATAAAATTATCGGATTCGTTAACCTTGATCCAAGAAATTTTGCTCCTACAAAGTATGGGTTTAAAAAAACAGAGAAATATAGAGTAAAATTTTTATTAGAGTCTATAACAGAATTAAAAAGCCAACTTGATAAGCTTAACATATCATTAATAGTTACTCATGATTATCTTGACAAATCAGTTTCTAAGGTAGTCGAACAATATGAGATAAAAAAAGTCTTTTTACAAACAGAATGGACAAGAGATGAACTTTTAGAAGAATCTTATTTTCCTGAGAACATTGATTTAATTAAAGATTTTGATCAATTTTTATATTCACCTAATGATGTAAAAACTCTTTATGAAAATATACCAAGAGGTTTTTCCAATTTTAGAAAGAAATGTGAGAAGTATTTATCCGTTGATGAAATTTTACCAATACCAATACCATTACATTTTGAAAACAAAATTCCAACTGATTACCCTATACCATCAATGTTAGATATAGGCTTCAACCTTTTTGATGCTCATGAAAAATCTGTATTTAAATTCAAAGGTGGAGAGATAAGTGGAAAGACAAGAATTAATGATTATTTTTTTAATACCAATAATGTATCAGCATATAAACTAACTCGAAATGGACTAATCGGCGAAAATTATAGTTCAAAATTTTCACCATGGTTAGCTAATGGATCAGTATCTGTGAAATACATTTATAATCAGTTAAAAAAATATGAATCAGAAGTAGAACAAAATGATTCTACATATTGGTTACACTTTGAGCTAATTTGGAGAGATTTTTTTAAGTATGTTTCAATGCAACATAAAGAAAAGTTTTTTAGCAGAGACGGTATTTATGGTGATAAAAAACAGTGGTCAACTGATCAAGAAATTTTATCAAACTGGATAAATGGAAAAACAATTGAACCATTTGTTAATGCGAATATGATTGAACTTCTTGAGACAGGTTTTATGTCAAATAGAGGAAGACAGAATGTAGCAAACTATTTAACTAAAGAGTTAAAAATTGATTGGAGAATTGGTGCAGAATACTTTGAGTCAATGCTTATAGATTATGATGTTCACAGCAATTATGGAAACTGGCTTTACAATGCTGGTATAGGAAATGATTCAATGCCATTTAGAAAATTTAATCCAAAACTTCAATCTGAGAGATATGATCCTGATAAATTATATGAAAAAACTTGGTTAAATGATTAATAAATGTTGTCTGATTTTTCCGAATCAGCTCTTTAAGGAAAGTGATTTAATAAGTAATAAGAATCATATTTTTTTAGTTGAAGAGTATCTTTTTTTTAAACAATATAAATTTCACAAACAGAAAATCTCTTTTCACAGGGCAACTATGAAATTCTATGAGGATTATTTAAAAAGTCAAGATTTAAAAGTTACATATATAAACTCAAATGATAATGAATCAAATATTTTATCATTATTAGATACTCTTAAATCTAAAGGTTTCAATCATATTGAAATGTACGATCCTGTAGATTACCTGCTGAATAAAAGGATTAAGAGTAAGTGTAATGAACACAATATTAAACTGTTAGTTCATGAGTCTCCTCACTTTTTAAATTCAAACGAAGATCTTGAAAATTTTTTTAAAGAATCAAAAAAAAAGTTTTTTCAGACTTCTTTTTACAAGACTGAAAGAAAAAAAAGAAATATACTTATTGATTCTGATGGAAGACCTGAAGGTGGCGAGTGGACATATGATATATTAAATAGAAAGAAATACCCTAAAGGAAAGATTCCTCCTAAAATTGATATCCCAAGAGAAACTAAATATATCAAAGATTCTCAATTATACACAGATGAAAACTTTAAAGAAAATTATGGTAAAATGGGTCTGTTTAATTACCCTGTTACTTTTGATGAATCTGAAAAATGGTTCGATGATTTTTTAGAAAATAGATTTATGATGTTTGGTGACTATGAGGATGCTATTGTTAAAGAAGAAATCACATTGAATCACAGTATATTAAGTCCATTAATGAATGTTGGGCTTATTAGCCCGAGGTATGTCATAACTAAATCAATAGATTTTTCTAAAGAAAACAATATTCCAATTAACTCAACTGAGGGTTTTGTAAGGCAGATAATAGGCTGGAGAGAGTTTATTAGAGGAATCTATACGGCTAAGGGAAGTTTCGAAAGAACACTAAATTATTGGGGATTTAAAAGAAAGATACCTAGATCTTTTTACACTGGTGAAACAGGAATAGAACCAATCGATGTTTCAATAAAAAAAGTTCTTAGAACTGGCTATCTTCATCATATTGAAAGATTAATGATTCTAGGTAATTTTATGTTGCTCTGTGAATTTGACCCAGATGAAGTTTATAAGTGGTTCATGGAGTTGTTTATTGACTCCTATGACTGGGTTATGGTTCCAAATGTTTATGGAATGAGTCAATTTGCTGATGGTGGATTGATGTCAACTAAACCATATATAAGCAGCAGTAATTATGTATATAAAATGAGTGATTTTAAAAAAGGTGAATGGGACATTATTTGGGATGGTTTATTTTGGAGATTTATGGATAAACAAAGAGAATTTTTTATAAAAAATCCAAGACTCAGGATGCTTATAAATACATTTGATAAAATGAGTTCTGAAAGAAAAGAAAGCCATATTACAAATGCAGAAAAATTTTTAGAGAAAATTAATAATGAAAAGTAAAAACCTAGAAGAGTTAGACAGAATAATTGAAATGGCTTGGGAAGATAGGACTCCATTTGAAGCAATATTTAATCAGTTTGAAATAAATGAAAAGGATCTAATAAGTTTAATGAGGAATAATCTTAAAAAAAGTAGCTTTAGACTATGGAGAGAAAGAGTTAGCGGAAGAAAAACTAAACATTCTAAACTTCGAGAGAACAGCGTAGACAGATTCAAGTGTAAACTGCAAAGAAACATCTCAAATAACAAAATATCTAAAAGATGATAGTTTTACACCCTATCAATATCGGCACCAATAGATTTTAATCTTTCTACAATATTTTCATAACCTCTATCTATTTGCTCAACATTCTGGATAATACTTTCTCCTGAAGCAGAAAGTGCAGCAATTAATAATGCAATACCTGCGCGAATATCTGGAGAGGTCATTATTGTAGGCTTTAAAGAAGATTTAAAATTATGTCCAATGACAGATGCTCTGTGAGGATCACATAAAATTATTTTTGCACCCATATCAATTAATTTGTCTACAAAAAATAATCTGCTCTCAAACATCTTTTGATGTATTAAAATACTCCCATTAGCTTGCGTAGCTACAACCAAAATGATTGATATAAGATCAGGGCTAAATCCAGGCCATGGAGCGTCTGATATAGTTAATATTGAACCGTCAATGTAGCTAGAGACTGAATATCCATTAGAGTGTTCAGGAATTAGTATATTATCTCCTTCCCTATCAATTTTAATTCCCAATTTTCTAAAGACATCAGGTATTTGACCTAAATTATCCCATGATACATCCTTAATTTTTAATTTACTTCTAGTCATTGCAGCCAAACCAATCCAGCTTCCAATCTCAATCATATCAGGTAGAATTTTGTGATCTGTTCCTTTTAGAGATGAGACTCCATTAATTTTTAATAAATTCGAACCAATACCCTGAATATCAGCCCCCATTTTATTTAATAGTATACAGAGTTGTTGTATGTATGGTTCACATGCTGCATTGTAAATAGTAGTTAAACCTTTTGCTAGTACTGAGGCCATTATAATATTTGCAGTACCTGTTACTGAAGCTTCATCAAGTAACATATTAGCAGCCTTTAGAGAATCTTTTGATGTTACTGAATACATTTTATTTTCTGAGTTATAATCTAGTTTAGCCCCCAGTTTTTCAAGATTTGTAAAGTGTGTATCTAACCTTCTCCTGCCTATTTTATCACCACCAGGTCTAGGAATTGATGCAATACCAAACCTCGCGAGAAGAGGACCTACTAACATTATTGATCCTCTTAATTTTTTTACATCATTAATAAAGTCTTTACTTTGAAGATATTTTAAATCAATTTTTTTTGAATTAAAAGAGTATTTTCCTTTATCTAGTTTATTGACCTGAACTCCTAAGCTTTTAAGAATATCAATCAGTTTTACGACATCAATAATATCAGGAATGTTTGAAATAATTATATCGTGATCTGATAGTAGTGTGGCACAAATAACTTGAAGGGCTTCATTTTTTGCACCCTGGGGTGTAATTTCACCGGATAACTTTATTCCACCTCTTACTCTTAAACTAGACATTAATATCTTCTTTTAGACTTTTTGCGATTTTTATTGTTTGTCTTATTAGTCTTGTAATTATTATTTGTCTTAATTTTATTTTTAAGGAACTCACTCGATTCTGTTAATGGAAGTTTTGACTCTGGAACCTTTAAAGCTCCATTGGAAAGATCTGCTAAATGACCAAAAATCACTTTATCATCAACAGAATCTTTATTCCAATTTAGGAAACACTTTTTCATATGATTTGCAATGTTCGCAATTAGCTTATCCTTTAATTCTCCCTCTTCCCATCCTAAAGCAATATCAATCATTTTCTTGATATTGTTTCCATAGAACCTATACTTAGGGTAGCTCTGTGGATATTCAAGTTTGTTTGGCTTGCCATTAACATAAAGCTCTTTTGATGGTTTTTCAAAAGGACTGTCAACATCAAGTTCAAAATTTGACATAATAAATAATTGAGCCCATAATTTGTGCTGGAAATCAGGAACATCTCTTAAGTGGGGATTAAGATTACCCATAACACCTATTATAGCTTTAGCCATTTTATTTCTTTCCTCTTTGTCTTTAAGTACTACGGCTTGATTAATCATCTGATGAATATGCCTACCATATTCAGGGATTATAAGCTTAGTTCTCTCAGTGTTGTATTCTAACGAGTTCATATTCATGCAATTTAATAAATTAATTACCAATCTAAAGGCTAATTATGTCATCAATAACACTTACTTCTTTATAAATTCTTATTACATCTGATGGGGAAGATGCAAGATATTTAAATGTCAAACTTATAAATTTATTATTAGTTGAAGATTTTTGTGAAAGATTACCTTTATGGTTTTTTAATATTGATTTTAATATTTCCAATTCACCTGCTTGGTTTTTAAGAATAAATTTAAATAGGTAAGAACCAGGCCATGACTGGGATTCTTTGAGTTGTTCTTCAAATCTTAAATAAAAATCTTCAGATTTAGTGTTTTTATTTGACAATGAAATTAATTTTGTAAATAGTATGCAAATATAATAATCCTCGGCTGAGTGTTGTCAGAAAATAAAATAAATAAAAGAATTGTACTTGCTGGTGGTCCTGGGACAGGGAAGACCAGTGTAATAAATGCATTAAAAAAAGAAAGATTTTGTTGCTTTGAAGAGGCTGCTAGAGACATTTTTAATGAATTCAAACTTAAAGGATCAGATTTTAAAACAAATCCAATTAAAATAAGTGAAAATATTCTTGATAAAAGAAAATCTGATTTTGAATCTGCAAATCTTATTAGTTGTAGGAATAGAATAGTTTTCTATGACAGAGGTATACATGAGATTACTGCCTATTTAAATTCAATAGGAAAGTCATCAAAATATTGGTATGAAATACCATTTAAATATAATTATGACTTGATCTTCTTATTTGAACCATGGAAGGAAATATATAAAAAGGATGAAAATAGAATTGAAGATTTTAGTGATGCTGAAAAAATTAGTCCTTTTATTGTTGAGGTATATAGAAAATCTGGAATCAATATGGTTAAGGTTCCTAATTTAAGTATTGAAGAAAGAGTTAAATTTATTTTGAATAATTTACCATGAATGATTTAAAACTGATTTTTTTTGGTACACCTGAGTTTGCAGTGGAATCTCTTAGTGAAATCAATTTAAATTACAAAGTTAATTGTGTAGTAACTTCTGAGGACAGAAAGTCTGGAAGAGGTCAAAAAATTACCCAGAGCGAAGTTAAAAACTATGCTTTAGAAAATAATATTAAAATTCTTCAGCCTGAGAATCTTAATGACAAAGAATTTATTGATAAAATAAAACAGATAAATCCAGATATAATAATTGTTGTGGCATTTAGAAAACTTCCAGTTGAAATATTTTCTATACCAAAATATGGAACAATAAATCTTCATGCTTCATTATTACCAAATTATAGAGGTGCAGCACCAATTAACTGGTGTTTGATTAACAATGAAGTTAAAACAGGAGTCACTACCTTCTTTATAAATGAAGAAATTGATCAGGGAGATATCTTGCTAAAAGAAGAAGTTAGTATATCAGATAGGGACAATTTCGGCTCTTTATACAAAAAATTGTCATCAGTTGGATCAAGATTATTAATTAAGACTATTAAAGGGGTATTATCTAATAGTCTTAAGGCATCAAAACAAGATCTTGACGAGAGTATTAAAATGGCTCCAAAATTATCTAAAGAAAATACAAGAATTGATTGGAATAAATCTCAAAAAGAAATAATTGGGATGATTAGAGGATTGTCTCCTAAACCTGGAGCATGGACTATTTTAAAAAACGGAGATAATGAAATGAGGTTGAAAATTTTAGAAGCTGAGAAGGTTAATGGCCTCTTTCCAAAAAAAGTTGGAAAATTTATAAATAATAATGGTGAAATACACATAAGTAACGGAGTTGATGCTGTAAATTGTACTTATATTCAGCTAGAAAATAGAAAAGTTATGAGTGCAAAAGAATTGACAAATGGGCTAAAAATTTATGAAAATTCCTACGTTTACTAATCAAAATAGTAAGATTATCAACAAAACAGACCTATTTATTAACAAATTTCTCTTTTTAGACCCTTATTTCATTGGACTTACATAATATCACGTATTTTAGTTCAAACATTAAAATTAAGTGATATGAACAAATCAGAATTAATTGATGC
>TARA_B100001057_G_scaffold284410_1_pt1 | contig 12298 bp, 9 predicted proteins | sample TARA_B100001057 | Tara Oceans TARA_B100001057 (sample SAMEA2621839) | marine metagenome | biome: marine biome (ENVO:00000447); feature: surface water layer (ENVO:00002042); material: "saline water (ENVO:00002010), including plankton (ENVO:xxxxxxxx)" | depth 5 m | reverse complement strand
ACTAGACCTAGAAAGTCTGCTAAGGCATATAAAAAAATCTGGTGGAAGGAAGGGTCTCCTCTAATAGTTCTCTCTAAAAGGTTATTTGATAAAGTAACAAGTTTACTTGACATACCTGTTGCTCTCGCAATGAGATATGGATCTATTAGTATAAAAAAGGGACTAAACGAATTGAATAAAAAGGGAGTTAAGGATGTCTTAGTGCTTCCTCTGTACCCTCATTATGCAATGTCATCATATGAAACTGTCATCGAAAAAGTTAAGGAGGAAAAAGAAACTAATTTTCCGAACCTTAATATTAATATTATTCCTCCATTTTATAAGAATCCACAATACATTGATATATTGAGTGCAAAAATAAAAGAGTCAATTAAGGATGTCCAATACGATCATCTACTTTTCTCATATCATGGAATTCCAGTTAGTCATCTTAGAATATCTGATCCAACAAATAATCATTGTTATAAAGTAAATGATTGCTGTAATGTGGTTTCTCAAGCCCATAGCACTTGTTATAAACATCAGTGTTTAGAAACTACCAAAAAAGTTGTAGAAAAACTTAAAATTGAAGAAGACAAACATAGTAACTCTTTTCAATCAAGACTTCCTAACGAACCTTGGCTTAAACCATATACAGATAGTGAACTTGAAAGACTTGCAAAGTCTGGAAAAACGAGGTTAGTTATTGTAACTCCAGCTTTTGTAACTGATTGCCTGGAGACACTTGAAGAAATTGCAATGGAAGGGAAAGAGGAGTTTTTGGAAGCTGGGGGTAAAGAATATACATATGTACCCTGTTTAAATGAGGATGATAATTGGGCTGTGTTAATATCAAGATGGACAAAGGATTATATTAAATTAAATTAGTATTTTGAAAGTAAATACTGTAATTATTGGAGGAGGTATTTCAGGATTAAGTACAGCAAACTTCTTATCAAAAAAAACTTCAGATTTTCTAATTCTAGAGTCTAGTAATAGAGTTGGTGGAACAATTAACAGTTTAGAGGTTAATGGGTACATAATTGAAAATGGACCAAATACAGTACTAGATAACAACACTGCTATTCGAGAGCTTTTAACTGACCTAAATATTACAAAAAAATTAATATACCCTAATTTAAAAAAGATTAGTAATAGATACATATTGATAAATGATAGGTTAGAAAAAATACCGTTAACTATTACTGAATTTCTTTTTACTCCTATTTTAACTATTTTTTCAAAAATTAAAATCATTTTTGAAGTATTTGTTCCAAGACATATAAGAGATACTGACGTTGAAAGTTTTATTAAAAGAAGATTTGGAAAAGAGTTTCATGACAATTTGATTGTACCATTTCTAACTGGGATATACGCAGATACTACAAGTAAAATGAGTGCTAAAAACACACTCAAAAAAATGTGGGAACTAGAGCAAGAGTATGGAAGTATTCTAATTGGTTTAATTAGAGAAAAGAATAATAATTCAAAGGCAAAGATTTTCACAATTGACGGAGGGTTATCAAAAATAACAGAGTTGCTAGCTAAAAAGTTTATAAATGAAATAAAGTTCAATACAAAAGTCTCAAGTATTGTTAAGATTAATGGATCTTATAAAATTACTTTAAATAAGGGTGAGGATATTATTTGTAAAAAAATTATATCTACAATACCTGCATACTCTCTAAAAGATATTGTATTTAGTCAAAAGCTAAAGGACGTTTTATCTGAGGTAAATTATAATCCAATTGATGTATTTCATTTTGGCTTTGATAGAAAAACCTCTAAAATAAAAGTCAATGGATTTGGACTTCTGACAAAACCTGAAGATGAAAAAAGCTTTTTAGGTATTTTGTTTAGTTCAAATATTTTTGAACATATTTCTGACAAGAGTAAATTTCTTATTACTGTCCTGGCTGGAGGAGATAGACAGAAAAATTTATGCAATAAGACTCCTAAACTTCTTGAAAAGCAAATTTTAAATGAAATTTTACCTCTACTTAAATTAGAATCTGAGCCTGAATTTAAAAATCATTTTAGATGGTCGAAAGGTATACCTTCTTACTCAAGGAAAATAGGAATATTACAAAGAGAGATAGAGTTTTTTGAAGAAAATAATAAGGGATTTTATATAAGCGGAAACTATCATCTTGGTGTCTCTGTAAGTGACTGTATAAAAAATTCTATGGAACTTATCGAAACTAAGTTTAAATAGAACTTAGGTATTTTTTTGGGGTAGTACCAAACCTATTTTTAAAAGCATTAATAAAATGACTAGATGTACTGTAACCTATATGGTCAGCGACCTCATTAACATTATAGTTTTTAGTAGACAGCATTTTACTGGCAATATTCATCTTATATTCTAATAAAAACCCATACACTGTATAACCATAAATTTCTTTGAAGCCTTCCTTAAGATTTTTGAGAGAAATATCGACTTCAGCTGATAATTCTTTTAAAGAGGGTGGATCTGACATTCTCTTTATAATTATCTCTTTTGCCATTTTTATTTTTACCACATTTTTCTCATCTGCTAAGAATGGACATTGTTCAATATCTAAATCTGTCGACTCATTAAAGAATAAGCCTAATAATTCAAATATTTTTCCCTTTAAATAGAGATTTTTTACATTTTCACTAAGCTTCTCGTTTACAATTTGATTTAGAATTGTAATTATTTGAGGAGAAATAGCATTTTCTTTATAATATTTTTTTCCAGAATTTTCTTGAGATAAAAAAGAGATATTATCTGTTAATTCTGAAAATAAACTATGAAATTTTTTAATTGTAATCAATAGACTTATATACTTGGTTTTTTGACCTAATGAAGCATCGATTGGTAAGTTAGTTGAAGGATTAAATAAAATTATTGAATTATTTTCTTGAAGATTGAATGTATATGAGCCATTATTATATCTAAGTGAAATTTTACCTTCTAAACAGAAATGAAACTGAATAAAATTTATATCTGTAGTAAAAAATATTTCCTTAGAGTCTTTTTCAAAATTTGAACAGGTATTAATTAAAATATCATTATCAATTTTTAAAGTATTCATTTAAATATTATTTGTCAACGAAAGAAATAATAAGTTCTTTTATCTCAGAGTAATCATTATAATCATTTGTGAATAAAAGATACTCATACAATCTTTTTCCATCTAAATTACTTTTCAAAGATAAATCTTTATTTTGACTATAAATTTCATCCCATATATTTCTGACAATAGCCCATTTTTTCTCATTTTCTATCCACCATTCTTTTGCATATTTACACTTTTCATCATCCACTCTTTTATAATAGTTGTAACCAACTTCTAATGCTAACGACTCCTTCTTAGTATCATTAGTTTTATCAACTTTCTCATTATTTTGACCGTGAAACCACCCATAATCTGTTATCTCATGTCTATTATTTCTTATTAAAACATTATAGTCCTTTCTTTTTGAAAACTCTCTTCTAGGAAGTGGAGCAGGAGTTTCATTTTCCCAGAAACTCTTTCCATCAACATGAACCCAAGATGATGACCCCTCGTATCTTGGACTATCATCAACCTGAAATACTTTCTGAGTCCATTGACCTTTTACATCTGATCTTGATAAGTTTCTATATGTCCAATTATTATCTTTATCATATAGGTATAAATCTTTATTTTGATATATCCAATCTTGCCTCCAGTGTTTTACAATTGATCTAAAGTTTTCATCTCCAACTTGAAGTATATGTTGAATTGAAATTTCATTTTTATTTTTTTTTATTGGAATGGCAAGTTCAAAAACTGGTGCTGTTTGATAATCATCTGATGGAGTATAATCCTCTCTATTGTTTAGCTTTATTGTCTCACTGAAATTAAAGCTAACCTCAAAACAACCACACATATTCATTATTGCATTTGAATCTTTTTTTAATTTATTCTGAGAATAAACAAATGAAATTGAAAATAAAAAAATGTATAAAAAAAAGTGTTTTTTCATTGGGAACTATTTAAAACGATTCTAAATTACTAAGATAATATTATTATAAATACTAGAAAATCATTTTTTCATATTTGTTGTCATATAAATTGTTTACAAATTTATTTCATTAAATTAGCTGCTATGGATGTTAGCTCAATTTTAATAGTACTTCCTTTACTGATAATATTCTCTTATCTGTTTGATATTTTTGCAAGAAAAACAAAATTTCCTTCAGTTATATTATTGGTTTTTACTGGTATTATTGCTAGGTTCATATCTTCACTATATGGATATGATAATTTTGCCTTTTTGGACAATTTAGTTCCTGTTTTAGGAACAATTGGTTTGATACTAATTGTACTTGAAGCTGCTATTGAATTAGAGATAAAAAAGGAAAAAACAGAAATAATAATTAAAGGATTTTTAGCAGCTTTAATTATACTCGTTATTAATATTGTACTAGTTAGTATCTTCTTTAATCAAGTAATAGGACTACCATACCCTACCTCAGTTATATATGCAATTCCATTATCAATTATAAGTAGTGCTGTTGCTATTCCATCGGCAACAGGATTAATTACAAAAAATAAGGAGTTTGTAGTTTATGAATCGACATTCTCGGATATTTTAGGAATTATGTTTTTTTATTATTGTATAAGACAAGCTGAAAAAGGAGAAGCACTAATAGGTATTGAACCCATTATAACACTAATCGGTCAAATATTCTTGATCATAGTTATATCCATTGCTATTACCTATCTTCTTTTTCAATTAATTCAAAGAATTGAACACCATGTAAAATTCTTTCTTATCCTTGCTCTTTTAATATTGGCTTATGAGATAGGTAAAGATTTCCTCAAACTCCCATCTTTAGTACTAATATTTATATTTGGAATCTTTTTATCAAACTTTACAAACCTAATACCTAAAAGTCTAAAAAAATTTATTAAAACAGATAAAGTAGGTAAATCTGATTTACATGAATTTCATTTACTTACAGCTGAATCAACTTTTTTAGTCAGAACTTTCTTCTTTTTGTTTTTTGGTTTTTCTATTCCAATTGAAAGTTTTATTGAATTTGAGCCTTACATAATAGGAGCTACAGTTTTACTAATAATGTATGGTATTAGATATTTTTATTTAGCAATTGTATTAAACGATGACGACTCAAAACCATTACTTTACTTCTCACCTAGAGGATTAATTACTATTCTTCTTTTTTTAAGTATTTCTGATTATGATATTCAAAAAAGTAATATTGTTGATGAGAAAGTATTACTGGTAATAATTATTGCATCAATGCTTATCATGATTCAAGGATCCATAAAGAGAAAAAATAAAGAAGAACCTGACCCAGAGCCCAAACAATCTTTCACTGAAATAGTTGACTCTCAAATTGACAAAAAATGAAAACATTAAAAACTATTATAGTTGGATTAGCAATTATATTCGCTCTAATTTATACACTTAATTTAGAATATTTTGTTAAAGGAATTAGGGTTGTGTATTTTAACGGACATACAACTGTTTTTATTGATGATCTTAAATATTTTGATTACGAGGTTATTGAATCAACTCCAGAAAAATCACCTTGGCCTATTAGCGAAAATGTAATTGATAGTTTTTCAGATAAATTTGAAAAATATAATCAAGACTTTGGAACAGTTGCATATCTTGTAATCCATAAAGACACAATTATTGCAGAAAAATATTACAAGGGTTATTCGTCAAATTCAGCTTCAAATTCCTTTTCAATGGCTAAAACCCTAGTTTCTGCTTTGATGGGTAAAGCTCTTGAACTTGGTTATATTAAAAGTCTTGATGACAAAGTAATAGATTATATACCAAATTTAAGAGGTGAATCTGCAGATCAGGTTCGTGTAGTAGACCTAGCTTCAATGACATCCGGATTGAAATGGGATGAAGGAACATCAGATCCGTTTAGTCCAGTAGCAAAACAATACTTCATTAATGATGTTGAAGAACTTATGTTAAATCAGCCCTTTATTGAAAAGCCTGGTGAAAAATATCACTACTCAAGTGGAAACACTCAACTTCTATCTCTTTTAATCGAAAAAGCTTCTGGTATTAAATTTGATAAATTTTTTGAGAAAGAAATCTGGTCTAAAATTAATCCGGATAATGACGCTTACTGGCAACTAGACAGCAAAGAAAAAGGAAATATAAAATCTTTTTGTTGTTTCCATTCAAATGCTCGTGATTTTTCAAGATTAGGCAGGCTTTACATAAATCATGGTAAATGGAATGAAAATCAGATTATAGATTCTCTGTTTATAAAAAAATCAATGACTCCATTTCTAGATAGTTTTGATGCGTATGGGATTGGACTGTGGCTATCAAATCATAAAGATCTAAATATATCCTTAATGAGCGGACATCAAGGGCAATATATAATTATGATTCCAGAAAAAGATCTAATTATTACAAGGTTAGGAGAAAGAGATATTGACCTGGGTGGTCCAGGTGTGTCTGGAGATGTTTTGGTATACATTGATGAGGCACTGAATCTTATCCAGGATTAAATATTTAAATTTAATTTAACTGGACAATGATCTGAGTGAAAAACTTTACTTAGAATTTCAGAATTACTTATTTTATTTTCGAGTGGTTTAGAAACAATATTATAATCTATTCTCCAACCCTTATTATTTGCTCTAGAGTTTGCTCTATAACTCCACCAACTATATTGATGAGGAGACTTATTAATATGTCTGAATGAATCAATAAAATCATTCCCAATAAAAAGATCTAACCACTTTCTTTCCTCTGGTAAAAATCCAGATACGTTTTTATTTCTTACAGGATCATGAATATCAATTGCATTATGACAGATATTATAATCTCCACATATTACTAAGTTTTTAATTTCTTTATTTAAAGAATAAATATATTCTTTAAAATCATCCATAAATCGAAATTTAAATTCTAGTCTATCCGTATTTGTACCAGATGGAAGATAGAGACTCATAACTGAGACTTCATTGAAATCAACCCTTAAAACCCTACCTTCAAAATCCATGTAGTCTATGCCTGTCCCATATTCAACGTGATTTGGTGCTAGTTTAGAAAAAATAGCTACTCCACTGTAACCCTTTTTCTGTGCTGAAAACCAATATGTCTTGTATCCTAAGTCCTCAATTAATTCAAAGTCAACTTGGTCCTTATTAGCCTTTGTTTCTTGAATACATATAACATCAGGAGATTCATCACAAAGCCAGTCAACAAATCCTTTTTTCATTGCAGCCCTTATACCATTAACGTTATAGGTAATGATATTCAAGAATTGAGATTTTTTAATAAGCTTTTTAGTGTAAGCTCATGTTCTACAATCTTTTTTAACTGATCAATTTTGATCCTTTTTTGTTGCATTGAGTCTCTATCTCGAAGAGTAAATGTATCATCATCTAAAGTTTGGTGATCTATTGTTATACAATAAGGAGTTCCAATTGCATCTTGTCTTCTATATCTTCTACCAATTGCATCTTTTTCATCATAGGTAATATTTATTTCATGCTTAAAATCCTTCATTAGTCTAATTGCATATTCAGGTAATCCATCTTTCTTAAGCAGTGGTAAAAATGCTAATTTATTGGGTGCTAATTGTTTTGGAACACTCATTAAAATTCTTGTTGATCCGTCGTCTAAAGTTTCTACTTTATATGAGTGAGTTAGAATTGCTAGAAACATTCTGTCTAACCCAATTGAGGTTTCCACTACAAAGGGTGTATAACTTTTATCTAATACTGGATCAAAATATTGAATCTTTTTTCCAGAAAGTTTTTCATGACTCTTTAGGTCAAAGTCTGTTCTTGAATGGATACCTTCAAGCTCCTTAAATCCGAAAGGAAAAAGAAATTCAATATCACAAGCAGCGTCAGCATAGTGAGCTAACTTATCATGATTATGATATCTAAAAGAACCATTATCAATCCCGATATTAAGATGCCAATCTAGGCGTTTCTTCTTCCAAATATCAAACCATTCTGCTTGAGATCCTGGTTGAATAAAGAACTGCATTTCCATTTGTTCAAATTCTCTCATCCTAAAAATAAATTGACGAGCAACTATCTCATTTCTAAAGGCTTTTCCAGTTTGAGCAATACCAAATGGTATTTTCATTCTAGATGCTTTTTGAACATTCTGATAATTAAGAAAAATTCCTTGTGCAGTTTCAGGCCTTAGATAAAGATCCGAACTAGAATCCTCAGATGCTCCTAGTTTTGTACTAAACATTAAATTAAATTGTCTGACTTCTGTCCAATTACATGTGCCTGAAATTGGACATTTAATTTCTAAATCATCAATTAGCATTTTAACAGAGGCTAAATCTTCATTTTCAAAAGCAGACACCATTTTAGATTTAATTTTATCGATTGATGATAATATTTCTTGTACTCTTGGATTAGTTTCAATAAACTGTTTTTTGTCAAACTTTTCTTTAAATCTTTTTTCTGCTTTGACAATCTCTTTTTGGACTTTCAAGTTTAATTTTTCAATATGCTCTTCAATTAATACATCAGCTCTATATCTTTTCTTTGAATCCTTGTTATCAATTAAAGGGTCATTAAAAGCATCTACATGCCCAGAAGCAACCCAAGTTTTAGGATGCATAAATATTGCTGAGTCAATTCCAACGATATTTTCATTTAGCTGAACCATTGACTTCCACCAATAATCTCTAATGTTGTTCTTTAGTAGAGCTCCATTATGAGCATAATCATAAATAGCATTTAGACCTTCATAAATCTCACTTGAAGGAAATATAAATCCATATTCTTTTGAGTGTGAAATTATTTTTTTTAGTGAGTCGTTGTCCATGAGTATATTGCAAAAATAGTTCTTTTTACTATTTTAAATACGTTAATTTGTAATTGAATTGATGTAATGAGAAAAATTTTATTTACAATTTTATCATTAGCCATAATAAGCGGATGTGCTAAAAGAGGTAATCCAACCGGAGGTCCATTAGATAGCTTACCTCCTGTTCTTGTAAATGCTAATCCTAAACTTAATTCTACAAATTTTGACTCAGAAGAAATTAGGTTAACTTTTGATGAATTTGTTAAACTAGATAAGGTTCAAGATCAATTAATAATATCTCCACCTCTTGATAAGAGTGCCTACGAAATTAAACCTCTCTCTGGAGTTACTAAAAAGGTATTTTTAAAGTTCATTGATTCACTGGATGTCAATACAACATACACTGTAAATTTTGGGAATAGTATAAAAGATAATAATGAAGGTAATCCATTAACTTTTTTCAGCTATACTTTTTCAACAGGAGAGACAATTGATTCGCTTTATGTAAAAGGGAACATTTCAGATGCATATAACATTGAAACCGATGAGTATGTTTCAATTCATCTTTACAGAATTGATTCCACATTAAATGACTCCATAATTTATAATAAACAACCTACTTATATATCAAATTCTCTTGATTCAACATCCTATAATTTTAAAAATCTGAGAGAAGGTAAATATCTTATAATCGCAATGAAAGATGTTGATGACAATTATTTTTTTGATCCATTCTATGATAAGATTGGGTTTATTGATTCTCTTATAACCCTTCCTAAAGATTCAATTATAGACTTAAAATTATTTAAAGAAGAGACGGAGCTAATATGGGATAAACCACATTTTATAACAAGTGAAAAAATTGGTTTTGGATATTATGGAAAACTTAATTTAAAAAAAATAGAAATTAATTCCAGCATTCCGGACAGTGTTGATTATACTTACACCAAAGAAGCTGAAAAAGATACTATCTATCTTTGGTTATCTAAGAATAGTTTTGACTCGCTAAACCTTAATTTAATAGAAAAAGATACTACTAAGCTGACTACTGTTAAGTTTGATAGAAAAAGGGATACATTGATTGACTCTTTGAGTATAAGTGCAAAGACAACTAATGTGATTCATCTTAGAGAATCATTTAAACTTTCAAGTAATATACCAATTAAAGAAATTGATAATTCATTAATTACGGTAAGAGATATTGATTCTATTTTAGTTCCTTTTGTAAGCTCTGTCAATAATAACTTAGATGAAATTGATATAAAGTTTGAAGTTTCACCATCTGATAATTATAGAATATTTATTCTTCCTAATGCTATTAAAGACATCAAAGGTATAACAAATGATACTCTTCAATTTAACTTAACTACCCAGTCATTAGAAGATTATGGGAATATTTTTTTGGATGTTATAAGAAATAATCAGTCCAAGTTTATCCTACATTTAATAGACACAAATGGAGAAGTAATTAGGGAATATGATAATGTAGATCAGAATACAGCATATAATTTCGAATACATAAGACCAGGAAAATACACTTTCAGATTAATTGAAGATTTAAATAAAAATGACATTTGGGACACCGGTAATTATTTAAAAAAAGTTAAACCTGAGCCTGTTTATTACTTTGCATCTGAACTTGAGGTAAGAGCAAACTGGGACCTTAATGAAACTTTTGATTTAAATATAAAACAATCAGTTAATGATTCAATAAACTAATGTTATGAAGAAAAATTTATCAATCTTGTTAATTACTATTTTTTTTAATGCTAACTGTCAAGACCTATATTTTCCAGGTAAGGGAAATTGGGTAGTAAAATCACCTTCATATTTTAATTATGATTCAAAGAAAATTCAAAAAGCAATTGATTTTGTAATTGAGAATCAAAACAAAGGTGATAAAGATTTAAGAGTTGAAATATTAAAAGGATTTTCAACAGAACCTTATCATAGTATTAAAGGACCCACCAAAAAAAGGGGAGAAACAAATGGCTTAATTATAAAAGATGGATATATAATTGCTTCTTGGGGTGATACTAAAAGGGTTGATATGACTTTTAGTGTTACGAAAAGTTATCTCTCTGCTGTAACAGGAATAGCGGTTGACAAAAACCTTATTAGATCAGAAAAAGATTTTGTTTCTAATTATGTTTGGGATAAAACTTTTGATGGAGAAAAAAATAGCCTTATTACATGGGAACATCTATTAAACCAGTCTTCAGATTGGTTTGGTAGTTTATTTGAAATAAACCACTGGGAAGATAGACCAGATACTAGTAAAACTATAGATGAATTAAGGTCTGAATCCCAGAGACAACCTGGAACTCACTATAAATATAATGATGTAAGGGTAAATGTTCTAGCATATTCACTTCTTCAAGTTTTCAGAGAGTCTTTGCCAAAGGTTTTAAAAAAGTCAATCATGGATCCAATTAATGCTTCGGATACTTGGAGGTGGTACGGTTATGAAAATTCATGGGTAAACATTGATGGAGTAAAAACACAATCTGTATCTGGAGGAGGACATAATGGTGGGGGAATATTTATTAGCTCTGAGGATCATGGAAGATTTGGACTACTATTTTTAAATAAAGGAATTTGGGATGGCAAAAGAATAATTTCTGAAAAATGGATAAAAAAATCCATTACACCTTCCGAAACAAATCCAGAGTATGGTTACATGTGGTGGATTAATTCAAAGCAAGGCGAAGATTACCAAACTACAGATTGGAAAAATGTACCGACAAATATTTTTTATGGAAGTGGTTTTGGAGGAAACAAAGTAATTATAATTCCTGATGAAAATATGGTGGTTGTTGGAAGATGGTTTGGGAGAAATACAGAAAGTACTTTTATAAAAATGATTTTAGATTCTAAATAATCTAGATTTTAGCTTTATAGAACTCTCTGTTCATCCTGGCTATATTTTTGATTGAAATTCCTTTTGGGCACTCTACCTCGCATGCACCAGTATTGGTACAGTTTCCAAAACCTTCATCATCCATTTGTTTAACCATGTTTAACACTCTCTCTTTAGCCTCTACTTTTCCTTGTGGTAGATAGGAAAATTGCGAAACTTTAGCAGATACATAAAGCATTGCAGATGCATTTTTACATGTTGCAACACACGCACCACATCCAATACAGGTAGCAGCATCAAAAGCATTATCTGCATCTTCTTTTCTTATTGGTGTAGTATTTGCATCTTGAGTATTTCCAGAAGTATTAATACTAATATATCCCCCTGAGTGTTGGATCCTGTCAAAAGCTGATCTATCGACAACAAGATCTTTAATTATTGGGAAAGAACTTGCTCTAAAAGGTTCAATTACAATTGAGTCACCATCTTTAAATTTTCTCATGTGAAGCTGACATGTAGTAATACCCTTATCAGGACCATGTGCTCTTCCATTTATAAATAATGAACAACTACCACATATTCCTTCTCTACAGTCATGGTCAAAAGCAATTGGATCAATATTTTCATAGATTAATTTTTGATTAAGTACATCCATCATTTCCAGAAAAGACATATCTGGAG
>TARA_B100001057_G_scaffold493458_1_pt1 | contig 12308 bp, 12 predicted proteins | sample TARA_B100001057 | Tara Oceans TARA_B100001057 (sample SAMEA2621839) | marine metagenome | biome: marine biome (ENVO:00000447); feature: surface water layer (ENVO:00002042); material: "saline water (ENVO:00002010), including plankton (ENVO:xxxxxxxx)" | depth 5 m | reverse complement strand
TAATTAAAATTGTTTTTTTGTGATAAAATACATAATTAACTTAATAACGGATTCACAAGGAGAAATCATGGATAAAATAAGAAATATACTTGTTTTAAGTGTGTTGATTGTAAGTCTGCCATCTTTTGCAGCTGACCACACGATTAAGATGTTAAGTTCATCGAATGGACAGATGATGGTTTTCGAACCAGCTGTCTTGAAGATAAAAGTAGGTGACACTGTCACATGGAAAGCAACCAATCCTGGTCACAATACTGCATCGATAAACGAAATGATTCCAGATCAATCATTAGCTTGGAATGGTGCAATAAATGAAGAAATTAAGATTACCTTCTCAAAGGAAGGTGTGTATGGATATAAGTGTACGCCTCATTACATACTTGGCATGGTAGGGATAATTTCAGTTGGCGATAATATGAGTAATTTATCTGCAGCAACTGAGTTTGCTACTGAGGCTGAAAAAAAGTTTGCTACCAATAAAGATAGGTTTTCTAAATACTTGGGCGAACTGAATAATTGATAATTTACGAGAGAGCTAAATAATTAATGACTCAAACTGATAACTTCTTCTTAGAGAATAAACCTTTATTCTCTGGGAAGATAAGAGAGATATATAATTACGGTGAGGAAAAGCTCTTAATAAAAACAACAAATAAAATATCCGCTTTTGATTTTGTTTTTGATGACGAAATTTTAACAAAGGGTTTATTGTTAACAAACATAGCAAAAATTTGGTTTGATAAAACAAATCATATAATCCAAAACCATCTATTAAATGATAATTCAATATCTAAACTACTGCCTAACGCTCATGAGTCATGCATGATTGTAAAAAAATGTAAACCAATACGAATAGAAGCAATAGTCCGAGGATATATATCTGGCTCAGCATACGATCAATATAGTAATGAAGGAAAAGTATCAGATATAAGAATTAGAGAAGGATTAAATATAAATGATAAGCTTGATGAGCCAATTTTTACTCCATCTACGAAAGCTGAGGTTGGAGGAAAAGATGAAAATATAACTTTCTCCCATATGAATGACATGCTTGGAGAAGAAACTTCTATTTATATTAAAAATAAAAGTATTGAGTTGTACTCCTATGCTCACGATTTTGCTCAAAAGAACGGTTTGTGTCTTTTGGATACAAAATTTGAATTCGGATATGACAATGATAATAATATTCTTCTGATAGATGAAATATTTACACCTGATTGTTCTAGATATTGCCTTAGTGATGATATTACAAATAATGATATAGATTATTTTGATAAACAGTTTTTCAGAAACTATCTAAAATCTATTAATTGGAATCGACAACAGATAGTTATACCTGCTGAAATAAAAGAAATTATAATAAAGAGATATAGGCAGGTTTATGACATGATTAATAATGTCTGATTATATTTTTATAACAGGAACTAATACAAACGTTGGAAAAACATATTTTGGTCTGTCTTTATTAAAATACCTCCTTCCAGATAAAAAATGTTTTGCATTCAAACCAATTGAAACTGGTTGTAAAGTATCTAATAGTAAACTCATCCCTGCTGATTCATCGAAATATTATAAGCTTTTAGATAGTGCGCATAGTCTTGAGCAAATTAATCCTTATAGGTTTGTACAACCCGTTTCCCCATATTTAGCTATCAAAAAAGCAAAAAAAAGAATTTTTTTAAAAAATTATTATAATAAGTTAAAAAGTATTACGAAGGGTAATAGTACTATATTAATCGAAGGAGCAGGAGGTGCATTTTCGCCATTCACTCTTGATGGTTTGAATATAGATTTCATGAAGTTAGTAAAATCTAAAAATATACTAGTTGTGAAAGATGAACTTGGATGTATAGGTTCAGCTTTGTCACACTATTATTCGTTTAAAGAATATAATGTACCTCTTGATATTATTATTTTAAATAATTACAAAAAAAATAGAATGGATAACTATAATGAAATCAAAAAGCATGTTGATGTACCAGTCCATACTTTTGGAAAGTCACAAAAAGATAACAAAAAATGTTTCATAACTATAAAAAATAGTCTACTAAAAGAATAAAAATTAAATTATAAACAGCCAACAGAAGCTTTGGAACATCTACTAGCTCTATCAATCAATATCTTTTTAGCTTCATCAAGGTTATCATCTTTTCCTTTCCATGCAGCTAGTGCTGCTGCTTGAATAGCTCTAGCATATGAGAAAGTCACTCTCCAAGGTAAGTTACTGTCTTTATTCATTATATTTAAGTGAGATTCAGCTTCCTGATCTGTTTGTCCGCCTGAAAGGAATGCAATTCCTGATGTTTCTATTGGTACACAATTTTTTAAGCAGTCAATTGTCATAGCAGCCACTTTATCCGAATCTGCTCTTGAGGTATTTTCTTGGCCTGATATTACCATGCTTGGCTTTAAGACGGTTCCTGGTAAATAGACATTTAATAATTTCAAATTATTGAATAGAGATTTTAATGATTTTCTTGTAACTGAATCGCAAACATCAATTGTATGTGTACCGTTGATTAATACTTCTGGTTCAACGATTGGTACAAGATTATTCTCTTGACACAGAGAAGCATATCTTGCAAGCGCATTCATATTAGACTCTATACACCCATCTGAAGGAATATCTTCTCCTATGGTTATAACAGCTCTCCATTTACAGAATTTAGCTCCGTTTTCATAATAGTCAGATAATCTCTCACGTAAGCCGTCTAATCCTTCAGTAATTTTTTCATTTGGATGAGCTGATAAATCTTTAGCCCCTTTATCTACTTTTATGCCTGGTAATATACCTATGTTATTTAGATAGTCTCTGAATAAAATGCCGTCTTTCATTTTTTGATTAAATGTTTCCTCAAATAGAATAGCGCCGCTAATATATTCAGAAAGTTTAGGTGCCGTGACAATTAGTTCTCTATACCTTCTTCTATTTACCTCATTATTTTCAACATCAATTGACGCTAATCTTTTTGCGATTGTGGGGCTGCTTTCATCCATAGCAAGGATACCTTTCGGTCTAGCCATTAATTTTTTTGCTGTTTCTTCTAGAATACTTTTATCCATATTTAACTCCTTACTCATTAATTTCTATCATATTACCAACCTCAACAACTTTCATAGCATTTGTACCACCACTAGTTCCTAAGAGATCGCCTTTAGTTATAATAACTAGATCACCTTTTTTAACAGTCCCAATTTCTTTCATCAAGGCAATAACTTGTAGGTTAGCTTGAGCATGATTATCTTCGAGCTTATCAAGGTAAATAGATTGAACACCTTTATACAAACATATTCTTCTACCCGTTTTTTTATTTTGAGTCATGGCATATATTGGAATATTTGACTGTACTCGTGACATCCATAATGCTGTCGACCCTGTTTCTGTTAGTGCTGCTATAGCAACTACTTTGGTAAGCTTTGCGCTATAAACTGCTGATAAAGCAATTACCTGATCAACAGGTAAAGTTTTTGGTACAACTCTATCCACTGAAAGAGGCCTAATGTAGGCTTGCTCCGATTGAACACATATTCTACTTGCCTCGCTGATTACTTCTGCTGGAAATTTACCAATGGCCGTCTCTGCAGAAAACATAATTGCATCAACGCCTGAACTTACTGCATTAGCAACATCAAATACCTCTGCACGAGTCGGTACTCTATTTGTAATCATAGATTCCATCATTTGAGTTGCTACAATTGCAATTTTATCTGCAGAAATAGCTTTTCTAATAAGAAATTTTTGTGCTGCAGGAAGTTGTTCTATTCCAATTTCTACTCCAAGATCACCTCGAGCTACGAGCAGGCCATCTGAAGCTTTTGTAATTTTATCTATATTTTTGATAGCTTCGTTTCTTTCAATTTTAGCAATTATTCTAATATCTTTATTTTTAATAATTTTTTTTATTTCTTGAATATCTTGTTCATCCTTTACAAAAGAGACAGCAATATAATCGTATTCAAGTTCTAGAGATGCTCTTAAATCATTTTTGTCTTTTGCTGTAATTCCAGACAGTGATAATCCACCACCTTTTTTATTAAGACCTTGATATGTTTTTAATTTACCACCACGCTGTACAATTGTGTGAACTTTCTTTGCCTTTATGCTATCAACTCTTAATTTAATAAGGGCATCGCTTAGTAGTAACTCATCTCCAACTTTGACATTTTTATATAAATCTCCGTATGTAATGCCTACTTGATTTTGATTGCCATTGTCTTTAAGTAACGGGTCGATAACAAACTTGTCCCCACTTTTAAGACTTATAAATGATTTATTTTTAAAACCTTTGATTCTTACCTTCTGTCCCTGAAGATCAAGCATGATAGCAACAGGTCTTCCTACTTTATTTTCTTTGTCCCTTACTAGGCTTATTATTTTTTTTGCATCTTCAATAGATGTATGTGATAGATTTATACGAAATACATCAGCCCCAGAATGGAGCATTTTTTCAATTTTACTGCCTTTCGTAGAGGCTGGGCCAAGCGTTGCAATAATTTTTGTTCTTTTTTTCATTTCTAGATATTTAGCTCGCGTAATATTGGTAACGATCCTCCTTCTAGATATGTCAAAAGAGATCCGCCTCCAGTTGAAAGACAACTATATTTATTTTGTAATTTTAAGTTTTCGATAATCGGTAGTGTATCACCACCACCAACAATAGAAAAACATTTATGATCTGCAATTACTTTTGCTAATTCAATAGTTCCAGTATCATATGGTTTTTTTTCGATGTATCCCAGAGGACCATTCCAAAATATTGAAGACGATTTTCTTATAATATCTTTAATATGATTTATGCTATCATCACCGATATCATAGATCGTATCCTTATCACCTAAAGAGTTCAGTTCAATGTTTTTGGTAACTGAATTTGATTCACAAATTAAATCAGTTGGGAAAATAATTTTCGAAGCAACGTCAGTTTGTAAGATACTTTTAGCTTCATCTATCAAACCTTCTTCAAACAGAGACTGACCAATTTCGTATCCTCTTGCTTTAAGAAATGTGTTTAATATTCCTCCACCTAAGATCATATGATCACATTTATTTAAAAGTTTTTTTATTACTATTAGTTTTGTAGATACTTTAGCTCCAGAAATTATAATTGTCATAGGCTTAGAATTTTCATTAATAAGTTTTTTTATTGTTTGTATTTCATTTTGGATATTTATACCGAAGTATGTCTTTAAATATTTCGAGACTCCATACGTTGTACATTCTTGTCTGTGCGCCACTCCAAAAGCATCAAATACAAAACAGTCTACATATGAAGATATTTTTTCTGATAGTTCTTCACTGCACGATTTTTCTCCAATGTTAAACCTTACATTTTCTAGCATAGCTATCTGATAATTTTCAAAATCTATTTTGTCTGGCCACGTATCTATGAATTTAATTTTTTTATCAATCAACTCTGATAAATAAATACATATAGGTCTCAAAGACAGTGTTTTGTCAAACTTACCCTCTTTTGGTCTGCCCAAATGTGATGCTATAAGAATTTTATTATTTTTATCTAAAAGCTTATAAATAGTTTCTAATGATTGTTTTATTCTGAAATCATTGACGATCCTATCGCCATCCATGGGAACATTAAAATCAAATCTTACAAGTACTTTTTTTGATTCTATATATTCAAGATTCACTTATTTCATCCAATATTGTGTCACATCAAGCATTCTGTTTGAAAAACCCCACTCATTGTCATACCAAGCGCAAATCTTATATAATTTATCATCAGATATTCGCGTTAAATTTTCATCATAGACAGACGAAAAAGATGAATGGTTAAAGTCTACTGACACTAATGGAAGCTTATTATAGCCAACTATATCTTTCATTTCATTTTCAGAGGATTCAAAAACAAGGTTATTTATATCTTCTATAGATGCTGATTTAGATGTGTTGAAACATAAATCTACAATAGACACGTTTGTTGTTGGTACGCGTATAGCAAAACCATCTAGTTTTCCATTTAGATCGGGCATAACCAATCCAACAGCTGCAGCTGCCCCTGTTTGTGTAGGGATCATAGACTGCGTAGCGGATCTTGCTCTCCGTAAATCTGAATGATAGACATCTGTCAAAACTTGGTCGTTAGTGTAAGCATGAATAGTCGTCATTAAGCCGTTTGTGATATTAAGGTTTGAATGTATGTTTTTTATGGCCGTAGCAAGACAGTTAGTTGTGCATGAAGCATTAGATATAACATCCTGCTCTTTAGTTAAAGTCTCATGATTCACACCATAGACAATAGTATTGTCAACTTCCTTTCCTGGCGCTGAAATGATTACCTTTTTAGCTCCAGCTTTGATGTGTTGGCCCGCTTTATCTTTTGTCACAAATATACCAGTACATTCAAAGACAACATCAATATCAAGTTTATCCCATGGAAGGTTTTCAGGATTTCGTTCAGATGTTACATGAATTTCATCTGAGTTATTTATTATAATCTTGTCTTCCTTTACATCTACTGGATAATTAAATCTTCCATGCACAGTATCGTAAGTAAGTAAATGAGCATTTACGTTGCTATCACCTAAGTCGTTTATAGCTACAATTTGAATATCTTGATATTTAGTATTTTCATATTTGGCTCTCAATATATTTCTACCAATTCGACCAAACCCATTTATAGCAACTCTAATTGTCATTATTTCACCTATTTTTTTTAATTAATTTTTGTATTTGTATTTTTATATTTCTCACTGTAAAACCAAAATGCTTCATAACATCGTTTCCAGTTCCAGATAACCCAAACGACTCCATAGTAATCATAGATCCACTCTTTCCAATATACTTATACCATGTATCTCCTTTTCCTGATTCAACAGCCATAATGTTATCAAAGTTCTTTGGAATACATATATTCTTATATGACGAACTCTGTCTTTCAAAGAGTTCCTGACACGGCATAGAAATAACACGTATGTACAAGTTTTTTAATTCTAATTGTTTAGAAGCTTCAATTGCTAGAGAAACTTCAGAGCCTGTAGCTATGATGATTGCATCAGGAGATTTCTTATTGCCGTAGGCAATGTATCCGCCTTTGGATATATTATTTTTTTGTGTTTGTGTTTTTGGAATTTCTGTTAAAGTCTGCCTAGAAAGTGCCAATGCTACAGGTCTATGATTTGATAGTATAGAACATTTCCATGCAGCAGCTGTTTCCTGAGTATCTGCGGGACGCCATACGTCCAAATCTGGAACAAGTCTTAGAGAGGATACTTGCTCAACCGCTTGATGGGTCGGTCCATCCTCACCCAGTCCAATTGAGTCATGAGTGAAGATATATATGATCGGAAGTTTCATTAACGCAGACATTCTGATTGCATTTTTTGCATATTCAGAAAATATTAGAAAAGTACTGGCAAAAGGTCTCATTGCTCCGTGCAAATATATACCATTTGATATTGCTGACATTCCAAATTCTCTCACACCATAGTAAATATATTTACCAGAAGGATTAGCATTTGAAAATGTATCCATATCATCATAATAAGATAAATTTGAACCTTTAAGGTCTGCGGAGCCCCCAATTAACTCGGGCATATATCTTCCGAACTCCGACATTACGATCTGAGATGATTTTCTAGTAGCCATTGGCTTATGATTTTTATTAATAAAGCTATCTATACTATTAAGGACAATGCTTGGTATTTTCTTATTGATTCTTCTGTTAAGTTCTAGATATTCTTTTTTAAATGCTTTTTTATATTTTTGTAATTTTTTATTCCATGCCTCTTCTAGTTTTATTCCTTTGTCTAAACTATTCCATTTTTCATAAATAGTACTTGGTATTTCAAATGGCTTATAATTCCATCCAAGCTTTTTTCTAACTACATCTGCTTCTTCATTTCCAATAGGAGCTCCATGAACTTTACTTGTCCCTTGGAATTTGGGAGAGCCATATCCAATAACAGTTTTACAACAAATTATTGTCGGTTTATTTTTTTCAGATTGAGCGCTTCGGATTGCTGTTCTTATATTAGTAAAATCATGACCATTGACATTTTTTATAACATTCCAACCATAGCTTTTGAATCTTCCCGGTATGTCTTCTGTAAACCATCCGTCAATATTTCCATCTATAGATATGCTATTCATATCATAAAAAACTATTAGTTTGTTCAGCTTCATTGTGCCTGCTAATGAACAAGCCTCATGAGATATGCCCTCCATTAAACAGCCATCTCCAGCAAAGACATATGTATTGTGATCAATTATATTATTACCTGCTTTATTATATTCTGCCGCTAAATTCTTTTCTGCTAATGCCAGACCAACACCATTTGCTATACCTTGCCCTAATGGTCCAGTTGTTGTCTCTACTCCATCAGTGATATCACATTCAGGATGCCCAGGTGTTTTTGATTCAATCTGTCTGAAGTTTTTAATATCGTCAATTGATAATTTATATCCTGTTAAGTGAAGTAATGAGTAGAGGAGCATAGAACCATGCCCATTGGATAGAACAAATCTATCTCGGTTGAACCAATCAGGATTTTTTGGGTTATGTTTCAGAAATTCACGCCATAATATGGTGGCTATATCAGCCATACCCATAGGTGCCCCTGGATGGCCTGAATTCGCAATATTTACTGCATCTATACTCAGAAATCTTATAGCGTTAGCTAAAGTACGATTATTCACTTTATCTCCATTTTATCGAACAGCCAACACTTGGTATTTGTTTTGCAGGACCTTTACCTGTTCGAGCAATTTCTATCATGCCTTTGAATAAATCACTCGAGTTAGCTGACATTTGCTTAGATGTTTTTCTATCATCAAATCTGCCACGATATTGTAACTCTAGATTTGAATTAAAGCCAAAAAAATCTGGTGTGCAGACTGAACCATATAATTTTGCAATATCTTGAGTTTCATCTATTAGATATGGGAAGCTAAAACCATTTTTTTTTGCGATACCTTGCATATTCTCATATGAGTCTTCTGGATATGCATCATGATCATTAGAATTTATTGCTACACAGCCTATTCCTTTTTTCTGCATTACACTGACTTCAACAATAAGTTGGTCCAATATAGATTTTACGTAAGGGCAATGATTACACATGAATATAATTAAAGTAGCTTTTGAGCCTTTACAACTGGCGAGGGTATGGGTTTTCCCATCAATACCTTTTAGCTCAAAATTTTGAGCTGCCGTATTATAATCACATTCCGGAGTGTAAGTTTCAGTCATGAATATCTTGAAAAATCAGATTCCATCCTTATATTAGAACAAAATAGGACTTTTTTATTATTTAAAAAAATTAATAGTGATATAATAGCTCACTTTCACAGAAGAATATATCAATGCCAAGCAATAATATATCAAAAACTAAGCAAAAAGAGATTAAAGATCTAATCGAGAAAGGAAGACAACAAGGTTTTCTCACAATTGGTGAAATAAACGATCTCTTGCCTACAAATCTGTATGATGCTGACCAGATTGATGGAATCATAAAACTAATTACTGATCTAAAGATTAAAGTTGTAGAGAGTAATAAAGATGTTGAAACTGAGGTCGTGATTGGTGATGAAGAAATTACTGATGACACAGATAACGAAATTACTGAACAAGAAGCTGTAGAAGTACTCTCAAATCTGGACGAAGAGTTTGGGAGAACATCTGATCCCGTAAGAATGTACATGCGTGAAATGGGTACAGTAGAGTTGTTAAACAGGGCTGGAGAAATCATAATAGCAAAGAAGATAGAAGAGGGGCAAAAATTAATATATAAAGCAATACAGAGATTCCCCGAATCTATTAGTTTCTTTTTAAAATTATTTAAAAATGAAGAAGAGCTAGAGTCACAAATATCTGATTATATTTTAGATGTAAAAGAAAGCGAAGATGTTGAATTTAAATCTGAGCAAATACCTGAAGATACCAGTGCAACAGATAAAGAAAGCGACATTGGAGAATCTGAAGAAGATGAGGAAATAATAGACAACTCTCCTGATAAGGAATTAGTGTCAGTGAAGATAGTTCTTATTAAGGATTACTATGAAAAATATAAAGCACAAAAAAATCAGGCTAAAGCGGATAAAATATTCATCAAAATAAAAGATGAGATATCTAATTTTAAATTCACAAGCTTATTCATAGAAAAACTAACTGCTAGAATAGAAAATATATCTAAGAATATAGTTAAATATGAAAAAGATATTTTCTCTTTATGTTTAAGAGATACTAAGTTATCGAAAAAAGATTTTCTGAAAATATTCAAAAGTAACGAAACAAATTTATCTGTGCTAGATAATATAAAGAAAGATTATTTAAAAGAAACTGCAGATGCTGATTTATTCGCAAAAGAGTTTACGAAGATTAATAAGAAACTAACCTTAATAGAATCAGGACAAAGAATAACTATTCAAGAGATAAAAGATATAAATAAGGAAAGACGATCCGGTGAAATAAAAGAAAGAAATGCTAAAAGAGAAATGGTTGAAGCGAACCTTAGACTGGTTATATCTATAGCAAAAAAATATACTAACCGTGGTCTTCAGTTTTTAGATTTGATACAAGAAGGTAATATCGGACTGATGAAAGCGGTGGATAAATTTGAATATAGAAGAGGTTATAAGTTTTCTACTTATGCTACATGGTGGATTAGACAAGCGATAACGAGATCTATAGCTGACCAAGCAAGAACTATAAGAATACCTGTTCATATGATAGAAACAATCAATAAGCTAAATAGAATACAAAGAAAACTTCTACAAGAAAATGGCAAAGAAGCAACACCAGAAGAATTGGCAGAACATATGGATATGACAGAAGAAAAAGTAAGAAGAGTTTTAAAAATAGCAAAAGAGCCAATCTCTATGGAATCTCCAGTTGGAGACGATGAAGATTCACATCTCGGTGACTTTATTGAGGATGAAAACGCTGAAAAACCTCTTGATCAAACAATTAATGATGGTCTGTCAGACTCTACTCGAGATATATTGTCTAGCCTAACACCTAGAGAAGCGAAAGTTTTGAGGATGCGTTTTGGTATTGATATGAATACTGATCACACCCTTGAGGAAGTAGGTAAACAATTCGATGTTACAAGAGAACGTATAAGACAAATTGAAGCTAAAGCACTCAGAAAACTAAGACATCCATCAAGAGCTCAGAATCTCAAAAGTTTTCTAGACAATGACTGATTTAGCAATATTCGCAGCAGGCTGTTTTTGGGGTATAGAGGAAAAGTTTTTATCTACTAAAGGTGTTTCCGAATCAGAAGTAGGCTATACCGGTGGGATCACAAAAAATCCAACTTATCATGATGTTTGTAGAGGTGATACAGAACACGCTGAGGCTGTCAGGGTGAAATTTAATGAGAAAGAAATCACTTATAAAGAATTAGTAAATCTTTTTTTTAGTATACATGACCCAACAACACTTAATCGACAAGGACCAGATATTGGAACACAGTATAGATCAGAAATATTTTGTTTAAATGAAGAACAATATATTGTAGCAGACATGCTTAAAAGAGATTTAAATAACAATTCCTTTGATGGTAAGATAGTAACCTCAATATCTATGGCTAGAGAATTTTGGATTGCAGAGGAATACCACCAAAAATATATAAGGAAGAAGAAAAATTTAATTCTATAAACTATTTAGGGCCTGTAGCTCAGTTGGTTAGAGCAGTGGACTCATAATCCATTGGTCGCAGGTTCGAGTCCTGCCGGGCCCAAATATCTAATTTGGATACTTTAATTTTAGAATGTATCTATTAATAAATGTGCCAAAAATTAATATAAGTATTGTTCCTAGTAAAATAGTAGTAAATAAAAACTCATTACTATAATCACCGAGTAAAACTGCAATCGGATTACCGCCAGCAGGTGGATGAACAAGATTAAATAACATCATAAAAAAAATTCCTATTGAAACAGCTGCAGCTATTCCTAAAGTTAACGGCAAAGCTATGTGTGAAAAAATAATACCTGATGTTGCTGTTATAATATGTCCAAAAAAAATGTTTTTAGGTTGAGCAAAAGGACTGCTTGGATATCCAAAAAGAAGAACCATGGTAGCTCCGAATGAAACAGCAATAATATAGCCGTATGTTGTATTTAAACTCACATAAGATAGTAAAAGTATAACCATAAAAGCAGCCAGACTTGGCTTGATAGCTGTTGATACCTTTTTTCTATAACCGTTCATTTCGTCTACAATATATATTAAATCTAGCGCCAATGCCCATTATTAGTGCGATTTATTACAAAAATGGACTGTATCTTCAGTTGACTAAATATAACTATATGATAATATACTTATATACGACCCTCCTCCGTATAT
>TARA_B100001057_G_scaffold31111_1_pt1 | contig 12308 bp, 11 predicted proteins | sample TARA_B100001057 | Tara Oceans TARA_B100001057 (sample SAMEA2621839) | marine metagenome | biome: marine biome (ENVO:00000447); feature: surface water layer (ENVO:00002042); material: "saline water (ENVO:00002010), including plankton (ENVO:xxxxxxxx)" | depth 5 m | reverse complement strand
TTTTCCTCACTGGCAAGTTTTGCAGCTATAGCTGCAGTATTATTTTCAACAGGTTCATTTATTATTTCATATTTAGAAATATCCCATTTTAAATCGTCAGCACATTTGAGAATTTTCTTTTCATCACCAATAAATATTGGTTCAATTAAATTTTCCTTAACAGCATCTTGCACAGATTGCATCGGCAAAGGTTTTCCCGCATTAACTATACCTGCTTTTACTCCCTTCTTTTTATATGCACAATTCATTAAATTATTAGGAACAATTATTTCTTTATCTGAAAGCATCTTTAATATTTATAGGATATTTTGAAAAAGAGCATAGTTAATTTTTGATATGCGATTTAATTTTTTTTATAGATTATCCACGGTGAAAGGTTTTTATATAAAAAGTAATTATTTAATATATATTTATCTGCATTTGGCGCATTCTCTCTACTTTTGAACCAATTTACATCTGATGAATAAACAATAAAATTAGGTTTTGCTTTATCTAATTCTTTTATGAAATCTTCCTCAGTCCAATTTTTTATTACATGCGCATGAACAAAATACTTAGTACATGTTGGTTTATTTACTAGATATGGAATCGCGTTGTCATCTGTAAATTGCTGAACACATTTTTCATTCTTAATTAAATCTCTATATATATTTAAAAAATTTAGATAGTCATTATTTAAAAAATCATTGTCATTGATTTTTGTAATCTTGTAAAAATTTTTATCAGCATTGAATACATTTACAAGATTAAAGTAATTGTTTTTAAAAAAAATTATAAAACAAATCAAACTTGAAAAAATTAAAAAAATTTTCTTTTTTTCAAAAAAAACATAAAATTTGCTAATTATCTTTATATTATTTGTAATATTAACCAAATGATAAGAAATAAAATAGAATATCAAAAGTGTATAGATTCCAGAAGTATATTGGATATGTGGAGTGTCCGATCTCATTAAACCTGATTTGAAAAAAATTATTGAGGAAATAAAAAGAAAGATAAGTAATAATTTTGATTGTAAGCTCTCATTCTTTTTTTTATTGAAAATATAATTTATTAAAAAAATACCTGCTAAAATAATTAACAATAAAGCTTTAGTATGTCTGGTCGATTTATTAGAAAATGGCTCAGGATACTCTATACCAATTAAATAATCAGAAATATTGATGATAAATGTATATTGATTAACGAGCTCTTTAAATTCAGCTTTTGGAGTAAGAATTACAAATATTAGCCAAGATAAAATTATTCCAAAAGATATTTGATAAAAATCTTTAAATTTTTTGAGTAAAAATAAATAAATTAACAGGATTAATAACAAGGCATTTATATAAGTTCCAATATCCCAATAAAATAATATTGAAAATAGAGAAAAAGAACCAATAAATAACTTTATAATTGGACTATTTTTTTCTGAACTGATGATATTAAAAACCAGAAGAGTAAAAATTAAAAATAAAAATAATTTTGAATGAATAGGTGTTACAGGCTTATAAAAACTCACTAAAGTTAGTGAAGACAATGTAAAAATTAAAAACAAAAATTCTTTTTTATTTTTTTCATCTAAACAAATTATAATTTTTCTACATATTAATATTAATAATATCTTATTAAGTAACAACAATAACTTAAAACCGTATCTTTGAATTCCTATAGAATAATCATCAAATAAAAAATTAAAAAACAACCCGATTGAATTCCCTAAAAAACCATAATCGAAAAATGTTCCAGACCAAAATTTATTCTTCGATAGTACATTTAATTGTGCAGTTAAATAAGTGCCCTCATGATGGGTATCTAATTCGCCAATAAAATAATTGTAGTCCAAACTATAAAATTCTAAAATAGAAAAGAAAATGAGTATATAACTTAAGTAGGTAATATTTTTATTTGGAAAAGGCTCTCTGTTTATAAAAATTTTTAATGAAAACAAATATTTATTTTGTCTTAAATAAACGATTAAGTATAAAAAAAGTGGAAAAAAAATAAAAAAAATTCCTCTTAAGCTATCATTAATAGGATTAATCTTTTTTAAGGAATATTCACCAATTATTTCATTTGTTTCATCATAAGGTAATGAAATATATTTCCAAATTATTGTACTAAAAATTATACCCAATAAAAGAGCTAACCAAGGTAAAGTTTTCTTCATTAATTATTTTACTTATAGTCTTTAATTTCTTTTATAACGTATTGTTCTCTACCTTTTGTCTGCTCGAATATTCTTGCTAAATATATTCCCATTATTCCTATAGTAAAAAGTAAAATCCCTGAAAAAAATGATATTGATATAATTATACTTGTTGAGCCAGGTACTGCTAAATCATTAAATTTTAAAAATAAAGCATAAATAATTAGTAAAATTGAAATGATTATTGATATAAATCCAAAAAATATTCCTAGATATAAAGGTTTTAATGAATAACTAGTAACACCATTTATAAAATCTGTAACTGGACCTGCAGAAAGTAAAGGCATTTTAGTTTTTCCCTCTCCTCTAGCATCTCTTTCATAATAAATAAAATCCTGTTTAAAACCCACCCAAACAGATAATCCTCTAACATAGGGTCTAAATTCTCTTTGTTTTAAAATTTCATTAAGTGCTTTCTTGGAAATTAGTTTATAATCTCCCGCTTGAGTTGGTAAATTAATATCTGAGAGGGAATTGATAATCCAGTAAGCAATCTTAGTTAAAAACATTCTAAATTTTCCCTCTCCTTTTCTTTTAGTTCTTACTGTATGAACTATCTCATTACCTTCTTCAAACTTTTTCAGAAGTTTTGGGATGAGTTCTGGAGGATCTTGTTGATCTGAGTGTAAATAAATAATCGCATCACCAGAACAATTTCTGAAACCAGCTAAAACACAAGGATCAATTCCAAAATTTCTACTCATATTGATTATTTTAATTGGAAAATTTTTTTGAAGATCTAACAAAATCTTTTCTGATTGATCCGTCGAGTCATCATTGACAAAAATTAATTCGTATTTCCAGTCTTTAATTTCCTTCATTGTTGTAGAAATTCTTTCTACGAGAGGTTTAATATTTCCCTCTTCGTTTCTAAAGGAAAAAACTATTGATAAAAGTTTCATTTTTTTATTTTATATATTCCTACTTATTAGTTTGATTATAATAATTATTAATTTATTGTGCAAATTATGAAAAAATTTCACTGGCAATTAATGACCAATAATATACTTCAGGAGGATAAGAAAGCCTTAATAAACTTTATAAAGTCAACAAATAAGTTCACAAATGGAATTAAGGTAAAGGAATTTGAAAAAAAATGGTCAAAATGGCTTGGAGTAAAGTACAGTACATTTGTAAATTCAGGTGCTTCAGCAAATTTAATTTCCTTGCACATACTTAAAGAATTAAGAAAAAATAAATCAGAAGTAATACTCCCAGCTTTTACATGGAATTCAGATGTAGTTTCGGTTCTAAATGCTGGATTTAAACCTATATTTGTAGATATTAATCTAAAAAACTTAGCTTTAGATGAGGAGCAAGTAAAAAAGAAAATCAATAAGAATACCGCAGCAATCTTTTTAACTCATGCAATGGGTTTCCCAGGTATAAGCTCAAATTTTTTAAAGTTTGTAAAAAAAAGAAAACTTTTCTTAATCGAAGATGTTTGTGAGTCGCATGGTGCAAAACTTAATAACAAAAAATTGGGAACTTTGGGAGATATTTCAAATTTTTCATTTTATTATGCACATCACATGACAACGATTGAAGGAGGTATGGTTTGTACGAATTCAAAAGAGATAGATACAATAGTCAAAATGAAAAGAGGTCACGGTTTACTTAGAGACTCTCAAAATGAAACTTTAATAAATAAAACAAAAAGAAAATTAAAAGATTTAAATAGTGATTTTATTTTTTTAACTGAAGGTTTTAATCTAAGGAACAATGAATTATCTGCTGTGATAGGATTACAACAACTCAAACGGCTTAATAAAATTATAAAGGCAAGAAATGTTAATCATAAATTATTTATAAAGCATTTAAGAAAAGATATTTTTTTTACTGACTTTGATTTAAAAGGATCAAGTAATTACGCTTTTCAGTTAATACTCAAAAAAAGAGATAAAAAATTATTTAATAAAGTTCTTACTGTATTAAAAAATAATTCAATTGAGTATAGAGTTGGCAGTGTAGGAGGTGGCAATCAGTTAAGACAACCTTATTTAAAATCATATAACTTTAGAAAAAAACACAAGACATTAAAAAATACAGAACACATGCATTTTTATGGATTATATATTGGGAATTATCCACATTTAGATCATAAAAAAATAATTAATCTTTGTAAGTCGTTAGATAAGATTAAATTTTAATTTGATGATCATAAAATCAGACAAAAAATTGAAAGAAGTGAAAATTTTTAAAACTTCTATATTTAAAGATAATAGGGGACAGATATGGACAAAATGGGATAAAAAAAGTTTAAAAAATAAATCAATTAATTTAAGCAAATTAACAACATCAAAAAAAAATGTTTTAAGAGGGTTTCATGGTGACTCTAAATCATGGAAATTAGTTTCTTGTATTAAAGGTAAAGTTTTAAATGTTGTAGTAGACTACAGAAAAAGTTCTAAAAATTACCTCAAATACTCCTCATTTATTTTAGATGATAAGAATAAAAATTCTATATTAATACCACCTATGTTTTTGAATTCTTGGCTATGTTTGAGTAAAGATTGTATTTATTCGTATGATTATTCCTTCAAAGGAAATTATAATGATGTAAACAAACAAATCAGTGTTAAATGGAATGATAAAAGAATTAATTATAGTTGGCCAACAAAAAAACTAATTCTATCTTTTCGAGATAAATAATTATAAAAAATATATTATGAAAAAAAAAATTGCATTAGTTTTTGGCATCACTGGTCAAGATGGATCTTATTTAGCAGAATTGCTATTAAACAAAAATTATCTTGTCTATGGCGTTAAAAGAAGAACAAGTTTAATTCATACAACTAGGATTGATCATATTTATAAAGATTTTCATTTAAAAACAAACTTAATTTTAAAATATGGAGACGTTACTGATTTTTCTAACGTATTTAATTTGATCAATGAAACTAAACCTGATGAAATTTATAATCTTGCAGCACAAAGTAATGTTGGTGTTTCTTTTGAATTGGCAGAGTATACTGCACAAACAGACTCAATTGGCACTTTAAGGATTCTTGAAGCTATAAGGATAATTGACAAAAAAAGGAAAATTAAATTTTATCAAGCATCAACATCAGAAATATTTGGAAACAGTCCAGATAAGCCGTACAATGAAAAAAGTAGATTTGAACCTGTTTCACCTTATGGGACTGCAAAACTCTATTCTTATTGGACAACAAGAAATTATAGAGATGCTTACTCAATTTTTGCCTCTAATGGTATTTTATTCAATCATGAGTCACCTAGAAGAGGAGAGAATTTTATTTCAAGAAAAACAATTTTAGGAATAATCAAAGTTTTAAAAGGTAAACAAAAATGTTTATTTCTTGGAAATCTAGACTCAAAAAGAGACTGGGGACATGCAAAAGAATTTGTTTTAGCCCAATGGAAAATTTTACAACACAAAAATCCTGATGATTTTGTAATTGCAACAGGAAAAAATTATTCTGTTAAAGATTTAGTTAATTTAGTTTTAAAAAAATTAGGTATTAAATATTCATGGAAAAAAGATAAAAAAGGTCTTCAATATGCAATATCCCTTAATGATATTGGCCAAATTAAAAAATCTCAAATTGTTGTAAAACAAGAAAAATTATATTTTAGACCAAATGAAGTTCACAATTTAGTTGGCGATTTTAGTAAAGCTAAAAAAATACTCAAATGGAAGCCATTAATTAATTTTGATAAGTTAATATCTGAGATGATTGACTCAGACTTAAAAAAAATTATTTAATGTTTAAAAATGAATTAAATAGAATTAGATATTCAGTATTAGAAAGTTGTCATAATATTAAAGAAGGCCATGTCGGTAGTGCTTTTTCTGTATTGGAAATTTTATATGTTATTTTTAAAAATTATTTTAAAAAACACTACTTTATATTAAGCAAAGGTCATGCTGCAATAGGTGTTTACGCAGTAATGAATCATTTTAAGATTCTTAGCAACAAAGATTTCAAGTCTTTTTGTAAATTTAATTCAAAATTAGGTGGACATCCCGACTCAGTTAAATTACCTGGTTTAAACTTTTCTACAGGTTCATTAGGCCATGGTTTACCAGTATCATCAGGCCTTGCGTTTGGTTTGAAAATGAAAAAAGAAAAAAAAAATATTATATGCTTAATTGGTGATCAAGAATTAATGGAAGGAACGACTTGGGAAAGTCTACATATAATAAGTAATTATAATTTAAAAAATATTTTATTGATCATTGATAGAAATAATTCTGATTTTAGAAGTATAAAGTTTTTAGACATAAAAAAAAGACTTGCTGTTTTTTGTGATAAAATATCTGAGGTCAATGGACATGATATTAAATCATTAAAATTCTCAATAGGAAAAGCTCTCAAAAATAAAAATAAATTCGAAATTATAATTGCAAAAACAATTAAAGGTAAAGGTATTAAAGCCTTAGAAAATAATCCAGCCTGGCATCATAAAGCACCATCTAAAGAAGAATTAAAAAAATTTAAAAATGAGTTGGTGAATTAAATGAGAAAAGTTTTTCCAAAAGTAACAGAGAAATTAATGAAAAAAAATGAAAAAATTTTTTGTTTGCTTGGTGATATAGGTATTTTTTCATTTAGAGATATATTTAAAAATTTTAAAAATAGAATATTAAATATGAGCACTATGGAGCAATCAATGATCGGTTTTGCTGCAGGTTTATCTAAAATTGGTTTTATACCTATAATTCATACTATTGCTCCATTTTTAGTTTTAAGAGCCTTAGATCAAATTAAAATAGATTTTGTTTATAATAAGCTAAAATGCAACATTGTTTCGGTAGGAGCATCTAATGATTACACAAAACTTGGAACTACACATCACTGCTTTGAGGATATTAATATATTATCTAACTATAAAGATATAAATTTGTTTATTCCATCAAATCCTGAGCAATTTAAATACTTATTTGAAAAAAATTATAACAACAATTTAATTAATTACTTCAGAATTTCTGAAAAAAATATCAATTTTGATATCAAAACTAATGGTTATTTAAAAAATCAGAGAAACAATTCTTTATTAATAATTGTAGGAAATTCTTATGATTATAAGGATCTTAAAGAAGAAAAAATTGATGTTTATTATGTAAATAAAATTTTTAAAGAAATGAAATTTAATTTCTTAAAAAAATATAAAAATATTCTTATTATAGAGCCATATTTTGGAAATGTTTTGGAAAGAAGGATTAAAGAAAAATTAAGAAAAAAAGTTTATATATCAACTTGCAGTTATCAGGAAACTATAATTCATAAATACGGAAATAAAAAAGAGCAGGATAAGTATCTAAAATTTGACAAAAAAAATATATCAAAAAAAATAAATGAATTCCTTAAATACTAAATTGAATAAGAAAAATAAATTATTAAATATCTTGAGTTCAATTGATATTAGTAAAATAACAAAAACAGAAATTAATCATTTCAAAAATAAAAAAATTTTAATTACAGGAGTTTCAGGAATTATAGGTATTAATTTATTATTTTTTTTTGACACAATAATTAAAAAGAAAAAAATTCAAATATTTATTGACGGAACATTTAATACATCTCTTTTTCAATTCGTTAAGAATTATTTTAAAAATAACAAACGAGCATATTTTAGAAAAATAGATCTATCAAAAAAAAAAATAGATAAAAAAAAAAAATACGACTACATTTTTCATTGTGCAGGTTATGGTCAACCTTCAAAGTTTTTAAGATATTCTGAAGCTACTTTTAAATTAAACTCAGCTACTATTAGTAGTTTAAAAGATAATTTAAAAAAAAATGGAAAATTTATTTATATGAGTACGACAGAAATTTACTCAGGTAATAATAAATTATGTGATGAAAAAAGCACTGGTTACACCTCTACTTTTCATCCAAGGTCGCCGTATATTGATAGTAAAAAGTTTGGTGAGTCTTACATAATAAATACTTTAAATAATTTTTTAATTTATAGAGTTTGCTTAACATATGGTCCTGGAGCCAAATTAAATGATGAAAGAATACTAAATTTATTATTAATTCGAGCGATAAAGAATAGACATATTGATATCTATGGAGGTTTCAACCAACTTAGATCAAATTTATATATTGGAGATGCGATTAAAATGATTATTAAAAGTACAGTTAAATATAAAAATCAAATTTTTAATATTAATAATCATAAAATGACTACATTAGGTCAAATGGTTAAAATAATCTCAAAATTATCTAAAAAGAAAATAAGAAAACAAAAAAGTTTTTTAAAAGGAGCGCCTTCGATAATAAAAATCTCAAATAAAAAGATTTTAAATTCAACTAATTATAAGATTTCAACAAAATTGGAAGATGGTTTGATGAAAACCTATCAATGGTATTTAAATTTAATTAGCTAAGAGTTTATCAATATCTGTTTGAACATTTTTTTTTATTAAAATATTTTTTTTCAAATTATTTTTATATCTTAAAAATTTACTTTCCCCTGGGTATAAAATTTTTTTAATACCTTTCAACTTTGGAAGTTTTTTGATTATTCTAATATTATCCTTAATCCTTTTGATAAAGTTTTTTTGGAATAAATTAGATTTAAAAGTTAAAAATAAGTGACCAACATTTTGTGGACCTGAAAAATCAACAAAAGGATCTTTTACTTTTCCTGCATTATTACTTCCTGTAAGGACCCCACTCAAAATATCCACCATCCAAGCGAGACCTGACCCCCTATAGCCAGCAATTGGAAGCTGAACACCTGCTAATGCTTTTTTAGGATCGTTTGTTGGATTTCCAAATTTGTCTAAAGCAACTCCTATTGGAATTTTTCCATTATTTTTCTCTGCATACCTAATTTTACCTCTATTGATCATTGATATAGATGTATCCAATATAAATGGTATCTTTGATCCAGAAGGAGAGCCAAAACAGATGGGATTAGTACCAAATAAACTTTTCAAGGATCCATGTGGAGCTACTGCTGGAGGAGCATTTGTAAAAATCAGAGCGATTAAATTTTTTTTAACAGCTTGTTCGGCATAGTAACCAGATAAACCATAATGACCACTATTTTTAATAGCAACTAATCCGATACCTGTTTTTTGAGCGTGTCTAATTGCAACTTTAATTCCTAAATCAGCAGCAACAAATCCAATACTATTATTCGCATCGATATGCGAAATGGATTGAGAAATTTTTTTTATCTTAATTTTTGGATTTGGATTTATTAATTTTTTTGAAATTCTATCACAATACATCTTAAGTCTGGATAAACCATGACCGTATGCGCCCACTAGCTCAGCATTTATTAAAGCATTAGAGGAAACGGTTGCATGATCTTTACTTAAACCATGTTTTTGAAAGATTTTTATAATCTGTTTTTTAATTATAGGTGTTTTCATAATTAAAGGTTTATCACACCAATACTAGCACTGCTTTCAAGAAAAAGTATTATCTTGTTTTGACTCTTTATATAAATTAAATCCCTAATTCTTTCATTAATTGGAACAATTTTATAATTTTTTAGGTGTGTTTCTTTTAAATTATAAATGTGTAATGACATATCTCCCTCTGAGATATTATTTCCTAATGAGCTAGCAATTAATATTTTTTCATTAAATAATTTGAGCAAAATTAATTCTGATATTCCTATAGAAGGTATAAATTTTATTTTAGGTTCAACAAATCCATAATCTTTATGCGACTTATATAATGGTGCAAACTTATAAAGTTTTGTATTGTCTTCCCCAGCTCTATCATAATGTTCACCATAAGAAGCGATTGGCCAACCAAAGTTTTGAATTTGTTTATTATCTTTAATAACATTTATTTCATCACCACCTTTAGGTCCGTGTTCAGAACTAAAAATATGATTAGTGTCTTTATCAAATAACAAACCTTGCGGATTTCTATGACCAATAGAAACTATTTCAAAATTTTTTGTTTTTTTATTAATCTTAATGATTTTTCCATTAATCGTCTCTGTATTTTGAGCAAGTAGTCTTGATCTGAACTCACCAAATGAAACAAGTAAATTATCATTATCGTAATTGATTATTCTTCCTCCTGATTGATGGAGAGAAAAGTATGACTCAACATCTTTTTGTATGCAAGTCTTTGGTTTAAAAAAATATTTAAAATCAATTTTTTCTTCTGTAATTGAGCCTTCTAACAATGAAATATTAAAACAATCTTTTTCAATTTCATCCGTAAATGAAATATAGATTATATTATCATTAATTAAAATATCTTTAACTCCATAAGCTAGTTGTTTATACATAATTCTATGATTTAATTTTTCACTAAGATTAGTTTTGATTACGTCCATTATAAAATTATCAGAATTTAATTCACTTAAATTTGTTCTTGCCATAAGTCCATTGGCAGTGATTAAATACAATCTATCATCAAAATAATCTAAATAAGAGCTTCCTATACCACCAAATCCTTTTGTAAAATTTAAGACGTTTGTTTTATATTTTTTTAAATTTAAAGTGTTATCAAAAATGTCAAATTTTATATTATTGTTAAATTTGAATGGTATATATCCAATTGTGTCAGCTAAATTTTCTCTTTGAATTTTAAGATCAATGATTTGATTTTCGAGTAAAACAATTTTTTCTTTTTTCTTACCTATGTAATTATAAGTAAAAAAGATTATACAAGCAAAAATGATGATTAGAGAGGAAAAAAAAAGTTTTAATTTCATTATCTATTTTGGAACACAAATTATCCACTCCATTTTTTTTGGGCGTCCTTCGTTTACTAAAAGCCATTTTTCTACATCAGGGAAATTTTCTAAAATTTTGAACTTACTTAAATTTCTATTTTCTGTGCTAATTACTTTTACTTTATAAATTTTTTTTAAACTATTTAAAAATTTATTTGGAGAAAAATAGAAATCATGCAGCTCAATTATTAAAACACTTTTATTAAGTTTATTTAAGTTATGTCTATTTAATAATTTAAATTCATCTCCCTCTATATCTATTAAAAAAAAACAATCACTGAGCTTTAATGTTTTTGGAAATGATTTTTCCAAAAAATTTCCCTCAACTTTGTCAAATATTACTGCTTTATCTTGTAAATTATTTTTGATTAAATTTTTATTGAGTATATTTTTGGCATTGTTATCCATTTCATATGCAACACCATAATTAAACAATTTCTTTTTCAATGCTCCTATTAAATGATATCCCTCACCAGCACCAAGATTTATTAAATTTTTTTTTTTAATTTTTTTGTTCTTTTGTATATTGAAGATTTCATCTTGAACTTCTTTTTCATACAAACCCAAAAATTTAGATGCAACATCGTAACTATTCCAACTCCTGTTTATTTCCAAATGAGTATCTTTATAAATGCCATCTAAAATTCTATTTTTTGAAAGTTTCTCAATATTTCTTCCAAGATAAAAAATTATTTTATCCAAAGGAGTTTTTAACCTATATCTAATACCAATTTTTCCTAACATCACGTTAAAAAATCCAATTAATCCGTGTCTTGAATATGCGTAGGCAAATTTACTTAAATTCATAATTACTTGTCTCTACAAGTTCCTTTATAATTTTTTTGGAATTATATTTTTGTTTCCAATTAGGATAATGTTTTTTGAATTTATTAAGATTACTAATATACCATATATGATCACCAACTCTTGGGGTTTTTATGTATTTTCTCCTAATTTTAATTTTTGCAATATCCTCTACGAGATTAAGAGCTTCAATAATTGAGCAATTTGAATATCTTCCACCTCCAATATTATAAACCTCACCATTTTTTGGTTTTTTATAAAATTCCCAAAAACAATTTACCAAATCAAAACTATGTAAGTTGTCTCTTACCTGTTTTCCCTTATAGCCAATGAGATTATATTTCTTAAATTTTAAACTTGCTTTTACCAAATATGATAAGAAACCATGTAGAACTGCTCCACTATGGTTTGGTCCTGTAATGCACCCACCTCTAAAACAAACTGTCTTCAAACCTAGATTTTTTCCGTATTCTTGAACAATTAAATCTGAGTAGGTTTTTGAAACACCAAAAAAACTATGAGTTGCGTTATCAATAGAAAAATTTTCTTTAATTCCTTTAAAATTGTTATCAGTTTTTTTTAATTCCCATCTAGTTTTTTTTTCAACTATTCTTAATTTGTTTGGATTATCTCC